>ENA-OWPL01000248-OWPL01000248.1-human-gut-metagenome-genome-assembly--contig:-NODE-248-length-40717-cov-29.865280_pt1 | contig 40717 bp, 37 predicted proteins | sample MGYA00248263_ERZ651844 | MGnify/ENA primary metagenome ERZ651844 (study PRJEB26924, sample SAMEA4378256) | human gut metagenome | biome: human gut; feature: human-associated habitat; material: faeces...
CTCTTGTTGGTGATAGATGGGAGGATGGATGTACTCTTAGGAGTAACGTATGTATTGTTCTTGATACCAAAGAAGTTGGCTGCACCACACTCGTCGATGTACTTCTTCTCCTTGGCATCGAGGTAGAACTCACAAGCATAACCCTTCTCGTGAGCGATAGAGTTGGCCTTGAGGGAAGCGGCATAGTTACCACCTACCTTATAGATACCTGTTCCGAGAGGAGCAGAGCGGTCATATTCACGGATGATGACGTATGGGTTGCTAGAGAAACCACCCTTGAAGTAAGGACCTACTGGTGTGACAAAGATCAAGAAGCAATATTCTTTAGCTGGGTGAACACCCACCTGAGCGCTTGTACCAATCAAGAGAGGACGGATGTACAGGGTAGCACCACTCTCGTAGGTAGGAATCCACTCCTGGTTGAGGCGCACCACCTTCTTCACCATTTCCTCAAACAATTCTGTAGGCACCTCAGGCATCAAGATACCACGACATGTGCTTTGCAAACGAGCAGCATTCTCATCCATACGGAACACACGCACCTTACCATCAGGACAACGATAAGCCTTCAAGCCCTCGAAAGCCTCCTGACCATAGTGCAAGCAGGTTGCAGCCATGTGCAATTTCAAATACTCATCAGAGCAAACTTCAATTTCGCCCCATTTGCCGTCGCGATAGTAACAGCGAACATTGTAGTCAGTACGGCGGTAGCCGAATGACAAATTAGACCAATCCAAGTCTTTCATAACATCTTATTTTTTAATGTTCTACTAATATTTAGCTGCAAAAGTACAAAATATTCTGTTAATCTGCAACTATTTTGCCTTATTTTTAGGTTAAACGTTATCATTTATCGCTTATCCACCATATTTTGGCACAGATTACGCAGATGAGACCGTTTTTTGTCACTGCCTCGTTAATTGTCCTCGCTCAATAGCTTTTTGATTTCCTCATCCGTTTTGGTGAGTTTGTCCTTGCAAAGCTTGACCAATTCCTTGGCACGCTTCAACTGGTCGGAGAGCTGGTCGATGTCGAGTTCATCGTTCTCCATTTTATCCACGATTTCCTCTAGTTGAGCAACCGCTTCCTCGTATTTAATTTCTTTCTTTGCCATTGTTTTATTTCATTTAAGGGGTTATTTCACAACTGCTTTGGCTACACCTTTCGCAAAGCGAGTTTCGATTTCATCTCCTGCCTTCAACTGTGAGGCATCCTTGATGCTCATGCCGTCTTTCAGCGTGATGCTATAGCCACGGCTCAACAAGCGTTCGGGGTCTTGGGCGATGGCTCTCTGCGATAGCATGTCAATTCGATGCAGCTCTCTTTCCAATTTCCTCGCCACAGGTTCTTTCAGTCGGGCATCGAGCATTTCCAAGCGATGCAAGCCATCGGCAGGAATGCGTTCCGCCTTCACCTTCAAGCGATTCAAGAGTTGGTCGAGGCGATTACTCTGACGCACCTTGACGAGCGAGAAAAGCGTTGGTATCTGAGAGGAAAGTCGCTCAAACTTCATCCGTTCCACTTGCAGGCGGCGCTTCACATAGTTGATGATTGCCTCTTGCGCATCCTCTATCCGAGCATACACCTCGGTGAGATGGTCAACGAGGAAGGCGGCGGCAGCCGTCGGAGTCTTCACTCGTTGGAAGGAAATCATGTCGAGCACGCTCTCGTCTCGCTCATGTCCGATACCCGTGATGATCGGCAGAGGAAAGTTGGCTACATTCTCGGCGAGCGCCAAGGTGTCGAAGCCAGAGAGGTCGCTCGTGGCACCACCACCTCGGATGATAACCACACAGTCCCAGTTTTCCCATTCCTCATTGATGCGGTTGAGTGCCGAGATGACGCTCTGCTCCACTCCCTCACCCTGCATGGTGGCAGCAAAGAGGGCAGTGGTAAACTGCAATCCATAGCCATTATCGGCGAGTTGATTGCAGAAGTCGCCATATCCTGCGGCTGTAGCACTGGAGATGACGGCGATGCGCTGACAGAACATCGGGAGCTTGAGTTCCTTCTGCAAGTCGAAGACGCCCTCCTCTTTCAAGGTTTGGATGATTTCCATGCGCTTGCGAGCCATAGCTCCCATCGTATAGGTAGGGTCGATGTCATCGACAATCCAAGAGAAGCCATAGTTCTCATGGAACTGGGCGTGTACTTTCAGCAACACCTTCATGCCGGCATGAATCCGCTGTCCCGTCACTCGCTCAAACTGGGGTTTCAAGAGCATCCATCGGTTGCGCCAACAGGAGGCATGCGCCTTGGCTATCGGCGTATTGGAGTGTTCATCTTTCTCTATCAGCTCCATATAGCAGTGCCCTCCGTAGCCTTCACGAGCCTCGGAGAGTTCCGCTTCCACCCAATAACTATCGGGCAGCGACATCGAAATGACATCGCGCACCAGCGAGTTGAGTTCGTATAGAGACAAATGGTTTACCATATTTAAATTATAAATTACAAATTATAAATCATAAATAACAGCAATGCCTATTAGCATATTTATTCTTTATCATTTATTATTTACCATTTACTTAATCGCTTTCCCCGTTTGGTATGCCTTCCAGAAGTCGGGCACGCCATAGCCGAAGACGTTGTCGGGATGCTGTTGGTTGTTGCTCGCCAACTTGACGAGCTTGATGATTTGCTTCGCCGTCTTTCCTGGCAATGCCTGCCAGAGGCAAGCCACCATACCAGCTATGAGCGGTGAGGAGAAGGAGGTGCCGTTGTCATTGATGATGGAGCCACGCCCCGTAATCACCGAGGTAGGACTGCCATACGCCATCACATCCGGCTTGATTCTGCCGTCAGCCGTAGGGCCCACTGCACTGAAGGCGGCATTCATGCCCTGCTCATTGATACTTCCCACCGTCAAGATGTCCTTGGCATCAGCAGGGAAGTTGATTTTCTTCCAAGTGCCCATGCCATCGTTGCCTGCCGAATTGACACAGATGATACCCTTGTCGGCACACATGGAGGCAGTATGCGAAATCAGAGTTGTCTCGCCATCCTGTTCGCTATAGGTATGGTTGGTCTTCTCATCATCGAAGGCATGGTAGCCCAAGGAAGAGTTGATGACATCCACGCCCACGCTGTCGGCATATTCGGCAGCCTCAGCCCAATAATCTTCCTCGGCAAGGCTCTCCGTGCGCTCATCCTCGCAACGTACCAGGAGGTATTGCGCCTCAGGAGCTACACCTATATAATTATTAGGCGAATGGCTCGCCATCGTGGAAAGCACCATCGTGCCATGTTCCATCTCCTGAAACACATTGTCTGACTTAGGGACGACAAAGTCCTTCACGCCCGCCAGTTGGATGTTGTGCAAGGCAGGTATCTTGTCGGCGTTCATAAAACCACCATCGAAGACAGCTATCATCATTCCCTTGCCACGGAATCCCTTCTCGTGCATCTTGATGCCATTCAGCGACTTCACTTGCGCCTCGGCTGCACCATAATTGTTGGTATAGGGTTCCCATTGGTTCAGTTCCTTGCGGAAAGAGGAGCGTTTGCGCTCACTGATGGAATCAGGCGAAGAGAATACTTTCAGGGTCTTGGTGATGAAGGAGAGGCGTTGTAATCGGCTGAGTTCCTTCTCCTTATGGATGCAAACGAGGAGCGTATTATTCCACTTGCTCTTACCCACGATCTCGATGCCAGCCTCTCTGACCGAGTCGATATAAGCAGGCGAGATGGGGAGGTCGGTAGCATCCACCGAAAGGTTCTGACGCTTGCGACGCTCGATGGCACGAGGAGAGAGAAACTCCTCCGGACGGCTCACCGAATAGGGAGAATGTTGCAGGTCCTTGTCTCTCAGATAGAGGCGGTACATCATGCACTTGCCACCAGGGAAGGACACCATCTCCGTCTCTGTGATGCGAGTCAGCCGCATCAGTTGCTCAAAGTTGGTCACCCTGTCCTCGTGAGCCTGTAAGGAGAGAGCTGTCAATATCATTGCACAGAGCAATACGTATAATCGTTTCATTTTGTTAGGTTTGTTAAGAGTTGTATAGGCGATTGCTAATCATTGTGGTTTCTCAGTTTCCAGATTGCTAATCGTTGTTTATTCGAAATGCAAAAGTACTGCTTTCGTGCGAGAACACCAAAAGAAAAGGCAAGTTTTTGCTCGTTTAGCAAGTTTTAGCCTATATATATAATAAGGTATGGAATATTTTTTGTACTTTTGCACGCAAGAAGCAAAGAAAACAAATGGAAAATAAACAAGCGACATTAGAATTAGGCACCAAGCCAGTGGGCAAGTTGCTCATGCAATATGCCTTGCCTGCCATGATAGCGATGACCGCAGCCTCGCTCTACAACATCGTGGATCGTGTGTTCATCGGTCAGGGCGTGGGAGCCTTGGCTATCTCTGGTCTTGCCATCACCTTCCCCTTCATGAACCTCACCGCAGCCTTCGGTGCTGGTGTGGGTGTGGGAGCTTCCACGGCCATCAGCGTGAAGTTGGGACAGAAGGACTACAAGACCGCACAACACATTCTGGGTAACACATTCACATTGAATCTTATTATCGGTATCGGCCTCAGCATCGTGTGCTTGCTGTTGCTCGACCCTATCCTCCTATTCTTCGGTGCGAGCGAAGCCACACTTCCCTACGCCCATGAGTATATGGTGATTATCCTGTTGGGCAATGTGGTGAGCCACATGTACTTTGGCATGAACGCCCTGCTGAGAGCGGCGAGCAAGCCACGGCAAGCGATGTTTGCCACCATCTTCACAGTCATCATGAATGTTATCCTCGACGCCCTCTTCATCATCGGTTTCGGATGGGGCATACGAGGAGCCGCCATCGCCACCATCCTCTCCCAGTTGATGGCACTCTGCTGGCAGTTCAAGCTCTTCAGCAACAAGAATGAGTTGCTCCACTTCAAGCGTGGCATCTACCGACTGAAGAAGAAACTCGTAGAACAAATCCTTTCCATCGGCGTATCGCCATTCCTCATGAATGTATGCGCCTGCGTGGTGGTCATCTTCATAAACAACCAGCTCGTGCGTTTCGGCGGCGACCTCTCCGTGGGAGCCTACGGCATCGCCAATGGTATCGCCATGGTCTTCGTGATGTTTGTGATGGGCGTGAACCAAGGTATGCAACCTATCGCCGGTTACAACTATGGTGCGCAGAAGCTCGACCGACTGATGAGAGTGCTCAACCTCGCCATCATCGCCGCCACCGGCATCATGGTAACGGGATGGTTGATAGCGATGTTCTTGCCTCACTTCTGTGCCAGAATGTTCACCACCGACCCAACGTTGATTCAGATGTCCATCAAGGCGATCCGAGTGATGATGCTCTGTTTCCCTATCATTGGATTCCAGATGGTGGTCACCAACTTCTTCCAGTGCATCGGCAAGGTGAAGATCAGCATCTTCCTGTCGCTATCTCGACAGATGCTCATCCTCTTGCCTCTCCTCTTCTTCCTCCCGATGTTTTGGGACATCGATGGCGTATGGGCATGTATGCCTATCTCCGACTTCCTCGCTGCCGTCATCGCCTTCGTCATCATGGTATGGTACATGAATAAACTGAAAAAGCAACACAGAGAGAGTGAAGAACGAAGAATTCAATAGCTAACCTATTTATTATTTGTCATTTATCATTTATTATTTATGAATAAAATAATTATCAACGTGGGTCGCCAGATAGGTAGCGGCGGCCATATCATTGCCGAGAAACTGGCTGAGGACTTCGGCTGCAAGTGCTACGACCGCGAGCTACTCAACCTGGCTGCCAAGGAGAGTGGGTTCTCAGAGAAGTTCTTTGAGCAGAACGATGAGCAGAAGGGATTCTTCAAGTCTCTCTTCCACACCCACCTGCCTTTCTTGAGCGACAACAACTTCTACCACAATGACTTCTCACAGGAAGGACTCTATAAGTTCCAGAGCGATGCCATCAAGAAGGCTGCCGACGAGGGCAACTGCGTATTCGTGGGCAGAACCGCCGACTATGTGCTCCGTGACTACAAGAACGTAATCAATGTCTTCATCACCGCCAACATCGACGACCGCATCAAGGCAGTGTGCAAGCGCAAGGGCATCGACCGTGCCACTGCTCGCAAGTTTATCAGCAACCACGAGGAGAAGCGTGCTTCCTACTACAACTACTACACTGGCAAGCAGTGGGGACACAGTGAGAGCTACGACTTCTGTATCAACAGCAGCCTGCTGGGACTGGAAGAGACAGAGAAGTTCATCGCCGAGTTTATCAGAAAGAGATTCGGTCTCTAGAGTTTTTCTTGCAAGAAAGTAATTATACATTATTAATTATAAATTATTAATTGATGAAAAAGATTATGCTTTTGGGCTCAGGCGAACTGGGCAAGGAATTTACCATCGCAGCCAAGCGAGCTGGCCAGTACGTCATCGCCTGCGATAAGTATGACAACGCACCAGCCATGCAAGTTGCCGACGAGCGTGAAGTTTTCTCCATGCTTGATGGCGACGCTCTGACAGCTGCCGTTGAGAAACATCACCCAGACATCATCGTGCCTGAGATCGAGGCTATCCGCACAGAGCGCCTCTTCGACTTCGAGAAGGAAGGCATCCAAGTGGTGCCATCAGCTCGTGCCGTCAACTATACCATGAACCGCCGTGCCATCCGTGACCTAGCTGCCAAGGAGTTGGGTCTTCGCACCGCCAAGTATTTCTATGCCAAGACCTTCGAGGAGTTCAAGAGCGCAGCCGACGAGATTGGTTTCCCTTGCGTGGTGAAACCATTGATGAGCAGTAGCGGCCATGGTCAGAGCTACGTCCACAATGATGACGAGCTGAAAGAAGCCTACAAGGAGGCGATGGAGGAAGGTCGTGGTGACGTGAAGGAAGTCATCATCGAGGAATTCATCGACTTCGACTCCGAGTTCACTCTCCTCACCGTTACCCAGAAGGATGGTCCTACCCTCTTCTGCCCACCTATCGGACACGTACAGAAGGGCGGCGACTACCGTGAGAGTTGGCAACCATTCCAGATTCCAGAGGCAGCCTTGAAGCAAGCCGAGCACATCGCCGGCGAGGTGACCAAGGCTTTGACGGGTGCTGGTCTTTGGGGCGTAGAGTTCTTCTTGACCAAACAAGGCGAGGTCATCTTCTCCGAGTTGAGTCCTCGTCCACACGATACAGGTATGGTGACACTCGGTCATACCACCAACCTCTCTGAGTTTGAGCTTCACTTCCGTGCCGTGATGGGCTTGCCTATCGCCGGCATCCACTTGGAGCACTATGGTTGCTCTGCCGTCATCCTCTCTCCAGAGGAAAGCACCGAGCCTCTCAACTACAACATGCTCGATGCGTTGAAAGAAGACCGCACTCGCATCCGCATCTTTGGCAAGCCAGAGGCTCACGTAGGTCGCCGCATGGGTGTCGTGCTCTGCTATGGCGAGGTGGGCGCCGACTTGAACGCCCTCCGTGACAAGGCGAAGAGACTGGCAAAGACCGTTCTCGGCACCGACCCTTACATGAAGAAATAAAGACATGAAAGAATTAGGAAGAATCATCACATTACATACCATATCTGACCCAAGAGGCAACCTGACGGTGGCGGAGGAAAATATCGAACTCCCCTTCGACTTGAAGCGTGCCTATTGGATATACGAAGTGCCACAAGGCGGAAGCCGAGGCGGTCATGCCCACAAGCGATTGCGACAAGTGCTCGTCGCCGTCAGCGGCTCCTTTACGGTTACCCTCGACAACGGGACGGAAACCAAGACCTATCTTCTCGACAATCCTGCGGAAGGACTACTCATCGACACAGAGATATGGCGCACCCTCGATGATTTCTCAGCCGGAGCCGTCTGCATGGTCCTGGCATCGGAACTTTACGAGCCAGACGACTATCTCTACGAATACGATGAGTTCCTCGAATACATCCATTCACCCCATAGCAAGACTTCAGAATCATGATTGAAATCAGAAGATATACACCAGCAGACGCTGCCGAATGGAACAACTTCGTCTGGTTGAAGTCCAGACAAGGCACCTTCCTCTTCGACAGAAACTACATGGATTATCATCAAGACAGATTTCACGACCACTCCCTGATGTTCTTCCACAAGAGGAAGCTATACGCCCTCCTCCCTGCCAACGAGGTAACCGTCTCTGCTCAGGATGGCGATGCGGCTGGCTCCACGAAAAAGATACTCTATTCCCACCAAGGACTGACGTATGGCGGATTGCTAACCTGCCCTAAGGTGACGGCAGAGGTCTGCATCGACATCTTCGAGTCGCTCAGGGAGTATCTCCGAGAGAACGGATTTCAGTCGTGCATCTACAAGGCGATGCCATGGATATACCAGCGGATACCTTCGGAAGAAGACCTCTATGCGCTCACTCATGTCGCCAAGGCAAAGTTGAAGGCAAGGGAGATTTCCACCACCATTCCCCTAGATGCGCCCCTGCGATTCAGCGAACTGCGAAGGAGAGGCATCAAGAAAGCGGAACGAAACGAACTGGATGTCAAGTTCACGAAGTTCCCTAACGACATCACTGCCTTTTGGCATTTGTTGGATGCCAATCTGTTGGAAAGACACCACACGCATCCCGTACACTCCAAGGAGGAGTTGGAATTGCTGATGCATCGTTTTCCCGACAATATCCTCTGCTTCGTGGTAGAGAAAGATGAAACCATCATCGGTGGAAGCATTGTGTATGCCACACCACAAGTGATACACACCCAGTATATTGCCGCCAACGAACTGGGCAAGCAACTCGGTGCTCTAGATGCCCTCTTCGACTTCATCATCCACAAGTGCCGTTGGAATGTCCCCTACTTCGACTTCGGTAAATCGACAGAGGATGAAGGCAACTTCCTCAATCGAAACCTCATCCATCAGAAGGAAGGATTCGGTGGCAGAGGCGTCATCTACGACACTTACGAATGGGAAATATAATAAAGCCTCCCTAGGAAATGAGAACTTCCTAGGGAGGCTTTTTATATTTCCTCGGGACATTTTTATAAAAACCTCCCGACGTTTTTGGAAAAACCACGTGACTTTTTTATTTCTGCGTAAGCACGCTGTTTCTCATCCACAGGGATACCGTATGATTTTACTGAGATGCAGTCATCTTATACCAGCACGACAGTGACACCCCTTGCCGCCTGCGCTCCCATCACGAGCGCCTGCTCGATGTCGGCAGTTTTGGAAGGACCACTGATGAAAGTACCGAAGTTGTACTTCGGGTCCATCTCGATGCGAGCGTATGCCTCGTGCATGTTATTGACCACATCCTCCTTCTTGAGGATGATGACGAGGTACTCGGAGATAAAGAGAACCGCCTTCTCCTTCATCGTCTGCGGAATCCAGATGCAACCATTCTCGGCTACACCTACCTGACCTCTCACGATGCCAACATCCGTACCATTCAGGTCGTTAGCCTCAGCCACGGTATCGGGATTACGCAACTCTATCTCCTGAGCCTTTGCCGCATCACCAGCAAAAGCCTGCAAGCGCTCCAACTTGATTTCCGGCAGATGGGTGGCGAAGACCTTTGCCTCAGGATATGCCATCCTCACGATTTCATTGAGCATGCCATCTCCCTCCTCCGCCTCCAGCACATGACCGCCCACCGACTTCGTCATGTCAATAAACTGCTGGAGCGTATTCTCATATTGGATGCCCTCTATCTTCATATCAGGCATATCGTATTGAACGTGCGTGTTCTGACGCAACTTGTTCAAGAAATCTTCCTTTTTCATTTAACTTTTCCTTCCTTCCATAATTGGTGAAACGACTTCTTCGCAAACTCAGGCATGGCATGACCGATGCCCCAAGCATTCCAATTGCTGAAGTGGGTGCAGCATTCCGGCACGAGATTGACCAGTGGCGCAAACTTCAAGGCTGTAGTATAGAGGACAGGACGGTCGAAGAGATACTTCATGCCGTTAGACATCGCCTTCTTCACAGGATCTGCCTTGCCCAACTTCGCCAAGCTCTGTCGCCAGCCATATATCTGCGAGCCCGGACCCACCTTGGAAGGACAAACATTGTCGCAAGATAGGCACAAGGTACAAGCCGAAACATTGTCTGAATACTTCTGAGGATTCTTCAGCATACCGAGGTTCACGCCGATAGGACCCGGGATAAAATAGGTATAGCTATATCCACCCGAACGGCGATATACCGGACAGGTGTTCATGCAGGCACCACAGCGCATACACTTCAAGGTCTGCCAGTGAGCCTCATCAGCCAAGATGTCGCTTCTGCCATTATCGACCAACACCACGTGCATCTCTGCGCCCGGACGAGCCTGACGGAAATGGGAGGTGAACGCCGTGGTAGGTTGACCCGTACCGCAACGGCAAAGCAGACGTTGGAACACAGCCACACTCTTGTAGTCTGGCACCAACTTCTCGATACCCATCGCCACGATGTGAAGCTTAGGCATGGAAGTGGTCATGTCGGCATTGCCCTCGTTGGTACAAACCACACAGTCGCCCGTGGCAGCCACACCGAAGTTACAACCGGTCATACCCGCACCTGCCTCCATAAACTGGTTGCGCAAGTGCTGTCGAGCACAACGAGTCAAGTAAGTAGGGTCGTAATTGCCGATTTCCTTGGAGATACCTTTCTCCTCAAACATCTTGCCTACCTCCTCACGCTTCAAGTGGATGGCAGGCATGACGATATGGCTTGGCTTTTGGTGCAAGAGTTGGATGATGCGCTCACCCAAGTCGGTCTCCACCACGTCGATGCCGTGCTGCTCCAAGTAAGGGTTCATCTCGCACTCCTCGGTGAGCATAGACTTCGACTTCACCATCTTCTTCACGTTGTGGTCTTTCAGAATGCCCAACACAATCTCATTGAACTCCTGCGCATCCTTCGCCCAATGCACGATGACGCCACGACTCTCCAAGTTCTTGGAGAACATATCAAGGTAATCGGCTAGATGGGTGATGGTATGCATCTTGATTTCGGATGCGTGCTCGCGCAAGTCCTCCCACTCAGGTAGTTCCTGCGCCATCTTATCTCGTTTCTGACGTACAGACCAGAAGGTAGCATCGTGCCAAGCGGTCTTCTCTACGTCCTGTGTGAACCTTGCGGCTCTCTTAGAATGTTCTGTACTCATATTACAATCCAGCAGCTAAAATTTGAACAACATGAATAAACTTGATAGGCAGTTTCTCCTTCTTGGCGATGCCTGCCATGTGCATCAAGCATGAAGAGTCGGGTCCCGTCACATACTCAGCCCCCGTCGCCATGTGGCGCTTGATCTTGTCCTCGCCCATACGGGTAGAAACAGCAGGTTCCTCGATGGAGAACATACCACCGAATCCGCAGCACTCATCCTTGCGCTCTGGCTCGTGGATAGTGATGCCATCCACCATTTGGAGGAGGTCGATGATTTTGTTGAATGGTTTGATATGACGCTCAGAAGGAGAAGATAAACCGAGTTCACGCACGCCGTGGCAACTATTGTGAACACTCACCACGTGAGGGAACTTGCCAGGCACATGATCCACCTTCAACACATCATGAAGGAACTCGACGATGTCCATAATTTTCTTAGAAGAAACGCACTCGTGCTTGCCCTTGAGAATCTGTGGGTAATACACTCTTACGTATGCGGCACATGAAGCAGAAGGAGCCACGATGTAGTCATAGTCCTTGAAGAGTTCATCGAAGGTCTCGATGACTTTCTCCGACTTATCCTGGAATCCTGCGTTTGCCATGGGCTGACCGCAGCAAGTCTGTTTCTCAGGATAGCCTACCTCCAGTCCATAATGCTTGAGCAACTTGTATGTAGCCACGCCAGCCTCTGGATAGAGGGCATCTACATAGCAAGGGACGAATAATCCGACTTTCATTGTTGTTTATTATAAATCTTGTTAGCTTTTATTTACTTGTTGCTTGCAAAGGTAGCAAAAATCATTCAGAAGCGAAAGCAAATCCCTGATATTTGATTTTATTTAACGGAGGGACAGGGTTTGGAATGAAGAAAGGCAGCAACCAACTCCTCACGTTGATTGCTGCCTTTTTCTATTTATCCGATTGTGAAATCAGTGACATTCTATTATTTCACATACTTCTTTCCATCCTTGATATAGATGCCGCTTTCTGGCTCCTGATTCAACTTGCGACCTTGCAAGTCATAGATGCCTTGCTGAATATGTTCCTCTGCGGCATTCACGTTCTCTATGCCTGTAGCGTATCCCTCGCCAATCACATAGATAGGCATGACCTTAGCGTCAGAAGACAAAGGTTCATCTGCACCTCCGAAAGGATTCTGGCGTATCTTTACGTTCATGTACCAACTTTGTGGTGCAGGCACATCATCGTCATTTCGCAAGACCAGTCCACCATCTTTTATGATGTAATTGATGGCATCCTCCGAGTTAGAAGCAAGATTTTTATTGGCTTGATAAACACCATTAAAAACATAATATCTTGTCATACTCATACAGTCAATAGCTCCTTCCTTCGCTGCAGAAAGTGTGACATCAGCCAACTCGATGGTCTTTTCGCCATCACTCTCACACATGATTAAGCTCGGATAGTTTGCTTTCGACGAGCCAGACTTCAACTTATTTACATTCAGTCGCGTAATAGTTTCATCGACCACTTCGATGTCCACTGGGGTTGCCACGCTTAAGCCATTGTCTGCCAACTGTTCAAGACTCATTCTAAATGGCACATAGAGTGGTTGCCACTTATAGGCATCGAATGTTCGAACATACTTGAAGTCTGCCACCTCAATATCTACTGGGCTATTATAAGCCTCGCCATCTGTGAGCGTCACAGCCTCAGCATAGTACTTGCCATCTGCGGATGTCAGTTTCAAGTTGTTGCCAAGGATACCACAGAAGTGCTGAATATATTTTATGTTCTCATTGTTTGCATTGCAGTTGATACATACATCCCCATAGAGTCCATTGGCATCTGGGTGTCCAGCCATCTCAAATACGTGTGGAACAGCTCCATCCTCACCAAAAATGCTATTATCATTGGTATAAACATCAGTTATCTTGTCACATTCCTTACCATGATATACTGTATTGTCACCAGTAGATTTCAGCACAGGATAAGCATCACCATTCTCACCAAGTTTCTGATACCAAGACAAATCGCCAGAAGTTTTATTGTCATTTAACGCCAATGCCACCTCGCCGCTCTTTATCTGCTGTTGGGTGAATGCCTTGACCACGTCCGCTTCTACCTTTCCGTCTTCGAAAGTCAGACTTCCTACACCAACTGTTTTGATGTTCTCAGATGAGTTGTTCAGCAATGCCTCCTTGTTGTAAGCTACAATGCCCTTTGCGGTTACTGTACCTAATACATAACCCATTATGATTCCTGAATCGTTATGTGTATTCGTCACATCTCCATAACTGAACACATTCTGGATACTGCAGTTATCCCCCGTTTGTCCTGCTATGCCACCGGCAGTCCAACCTGTACTTGTAATCTTACCATAGTTGGCGCAATCTTCGATACTTGTTTCTATAGCATAACCTATGATTCCACCAATATAGCTACCATCGTTTTCAACGGTTCCGTAATTGGTGCAGCGCTTGATGTTTTTATAACAGCTAAAACCTGCAATTCCGCCAACATCACTTGTACCCTTCACGCTGGAGTGATTGTCGCAGTTTTCGAGATTTATTTTGGCAAATCCAACAATACCGCCAGTAATTTCTTGTCCTATTACAGTACAATTGTTTGTGGTTTTAATACCCTTTATATGTGATGGAGAATACCCGTATGCATATCCTACCAAGATACCGGTGTAAGATGTATTCGTGCCTGTTGTGTTCACATTCTCCACCTTGGCATTGTCAAAGATAAGGTCTTGGATAGTCGCACCGTCAGTATAGCCGAAAAGCCCCACATAGTTTTGTGCTGTCTTGATGTAGAGATTGGAGTTGGTATGTCCCTGACCGTCCATATTTCCCTTCCAGCGATTCTTTTCGCTGCCTATCGGAATCCAGCTCAAGAGTTCCTTGCCGTCTTCTGCCGCATGGCAGTAGTTCTTTAGATCGATATCCGCAGTTAGCATAGCAGATGCTGAAGGGTGAGTAGTTCCAGCTGCTTCGCCATCGTCCACGATAGTTCCGTTCACATAGTCACGGAACCAAGCCAAGTGGCAAGGTTTGGCTATCAGGTACACCCCACTTTCCTGTGAAGGCTTCACAGCCACATAATGCTGGCAACGGTCGCAATAGCCATCCTCATTGCTGTGATGTCCAAGGGCAGGATGCTCTGCGTCCGTTACATCAGTCAATTCCTTGGTCAATTGGCTGTCGGAATAAGTCTTAAGGCAGTCCTGGCATTGCCAATATTCCTTGGTTGCCGCCTCTGTACAAGTAGCGTCTGTTGCAACGTGGTGAATTATCGTTCCGTGTTGATACCTGATTGCTGAACTGGTAGGATTGTTGGTGAAACTTCCCCTCACCACCTCATTGGTTTTGCAATTTAAAGTCGTATTGTCAACATAAACCTGATGCTCCGAACCAATGACAGGATAGATGTCGTCATCATTAGCCAGATTTTGTCCCCATTTTGCTTTGCTCGAAGCGTTTTGCTGGAGCTGATAGGCAACAACACCGCTTTTCAGTTGGTCCTTTGTAAATCCTGTTGCGTTATCTTCTGAAGGCGTGCCATTTCCGAAGGCTTTAACCTCTTTCTCTTTGCCGTTTACAATCAGCTTTGCGCCACTATAGTATGCCACCATGCCTTCAGTAGCCCCAAAATAAGAATAGCCAAAAGCCATGCCTACATTTTGTGTTTTGTTTGTGACACTGATGTTGCCATAGCTGAACACGTTCTGTATCTTGCCATTGTTTACAGAACCAGCCATGCCAGCAACACGCTCTGTACCTTTTACATCTCCATAATTGGCGCAATCTTGGATTGTTCCGCTATCGAAATAGCCAACTAAGCCACCGACACCCAGACTTGATGCAGTTACATTTCCATAGTTGGCACAGGCGGTCATAGAATAACCTGTTCTACTTCTACTGTAGAAGCCGCAAAGACCGCCGATATATTTTATTCCTTGTACCGTGGCGCAGTTCACACAGTTGTAGGCGTTACCATCAAGATAACCTGCAATACCGCCTGTATTGTTACCTCCTTTTATCTGGCAAGTATTTGATATTTTGATATTTTGAAGGGTGCTTCCCCAAATTGCCTTACCAACCAAAACTCCTGCGTAATTGTTCGTATTTGTCACATTCGCATACTCAAAGGTTAGGTTCTTGATTGTACCTTCATAGGTATAACCGAAAAGTCCCATATTCACTTGGCTTGCATTGATATAAAGGTTGGTGATGGTCTTTCCATTTCCGTCGAAAGTACCTTGGTACTTATTATTACTATTGCCGATAGGCACCCAGCTCTTTTCTTCTAAGTTTTGAGACTTATCAGCCGCATGGCATACTGTACTCATGTCAATGACCTCAACATTATCTGCAATCTTTGCGCAGATATTATTTCTTCCGCGATCCACCTCATCGCGGAACCACTTTAATTCCTTAGCTGTGGTGATGATGTAAGGATTGCCTACTTTGCCATCACCTTTGGAAGGCTTCGTTTGTGCCCATGCCCCCCCCATAAGGCATGAGGATAGCCATCACGAGCAGCAGCATCGTGAATAGCCTGTTACTTTGTCTTTTGTTATTCATACTATTTTGTTTAAAATGTTATTGTAAATTCATTCCCAAGATACAAGAGCTACTGCTGCTATCAGCAGGATGAGGAACCAGATGAAAAGATAGAGTTGCTCCTGCTTGATGAAATCCAAGAGGCTGAAGCGTGCCTCTGCACTTTCATCAAGGTACATCTTATACTCACGCAAGGAGACGTAAGCGAGAAGGATGCTAATCAGGATGAAGCCTATGCCTACGATGAGGCGGGGATCCTGAGCCAAAGCGATGGTTTCGATGAGATTTTTCATGGCGCAAATATAGTGTTTTTCTTGCAAATAAGGTGTCGCATTCCCTCACAAAAGTGTCGCATTCCTATGAAAAAGGTGTCGCATTCGTAGGAATGCGACACCTTTCTTTACAAAATCATGCTATTATTTGCACAAATTCGAGATAGCATACAATGGGTTAACGGCGATTCGCCTAACCACATTGCCATCTTGTACATCTTGATTTTCCAAGATGGAAAAGTTTTCGAGCGAGCACCTATAGGCATCACTTTCATATTCCCGACAAATCGCTGAATAGACACAGCACTTCTGCGTGCAAAGATACAACTTTTTGACAAAATAAAGAGGAATGATGGGAAAATGCCCCATCCATCACCTCTTATTACGCCATATCTGAGGACTGCACCCTACCTTGGAATTGAAGATGCGATAGAGCTGGGAACGGGAGGAGAAGCCACACTCCAAGGAGATGACATCATTGCTATAGCTGGTCTTCTCTCGCATCATCTTCTTCGCCGCCTCAAAGCGGATGTCGCTGAGCCAAATGCGAAAACTAGACTCTATACATTGGTCGAAATAAAGCGAAAGGTCTGACTTCGACACCTCCAACTGGCGAGAAAGCATCAGCAGGTTCATGGCTGTGTCCTTATAACCCTTCTCGGCACACCACGCCTCCAACTTCTTCTCTATTTGCTGCTTCGTCTCATCCGACAATGTCACCATCGCAGGCTTTTCCTCTGGCGACAGTTCCCCCTCTTGCTCCTCTTCCTTCTCCAGCAATTCATCGCTAGGTACATAGTTGTTGCCCAATGCCATAAAGGTGACGATGAAGAAGAACAGCGCAATAAGCACCAATGGTCCGACGATGAGCAGCAACTGGGTGGAAATGATGGCGACAGGCATCACGAGGGCTGCTGTAAAGAGGATGAAGAGGCTCGCCTTGGAATATCTCACATAGGGCAAAAGGTCGGTGGCTGCCATCGACTCCAGCATCTTGCGACGCTTCTGCATCTCTATCACAATCATCACCACGCCATACACCACGCTCGCCAAGAACAGAGCTTGCACCACATAGAGCCACGCTCCCAAATGGGCACTGCCCCTCTGGAGATAGCCTATGCCACAAACCAGACAGATGGCTACATAAAAGCCGATACATACGAGATTCATCTTGCGACGGCGTGAGTGAGTTGCCTCGATGTGATAGATGGCTATGGAGATGAGCGAGAAGCTGAGGGGATAGACCAATACATTGAGCAAGGCTCCATAGGCATCATCCGTGGCTCGCAATCCCAACGACATTTGCAGATAATACTGGAAGGCGAGGATGGCGAGAGCAACGACAATAAGGTTGCGTGAATGCTCGTAACGCTTGTTTTGCCACTGCGTATGGAGCGATCCGAGCACGAGGTAAGCTGCATTGATCAGCATAAACAAGAAGCAGCCAAACTGAAGGAGATATAATGAATCCATTCTTATTTTCTTTTTGCTTACAAAAGTACAACTATTTTAGAGAAATCCATCACAAATCTCCCATTTTCTTTCTGAAATACTGGTAAAAAAGTGATTGAACCCTAAGAGATAGAACTGCAAAACCTAAGCTTTACACTTGCAAACGCCGAAGATAATGGTGTAAGAACTGCGTTCCGCTGATTGCGTGGCATATGCCAAACGATTGCACGGCATATGTAGCGCAATCGCTTGACATATGTCGGGCGATTGGATGACATATGTCAAGCGATGCAAACACTGCGTTTTTTACATCCTTACTCTTACCTTCTTACACTCTCTTTCTTACCTTCGAAGACACGTTCTATCGCAGTTCCACTATCTTTTTCCCTTGCTTTTGATGGCTATCTCAGTATTTTGTTGTATCTTTGCAAGCTGAAAAGAAGAAAAAACAATGATAGTTTGTATAGCAGAGAAACCTAGCGTTGCCAAGGACATCGCCCGAATCATCGGCGCCAACTCGGCTCGCGACGGTTATATGGAAGGTAATGGATACCAAGTGACATGGACTTTCGGCCACCTATGTGAGTTGAAAGAGCCCGACGATTATACCCCAATGTGGAAGCGTTGGAGCCTCTCGGCATTGCCTATGATTCCACAACGATTCGGCATTAAGCTCATCAATGACGAGGGTATCAAGAAGCAATTCAGCACCATCGAACGACTGATGCAAGCCGCCGACTCCATCATCAACTGTGGTGACGCCGGACAGGAGGGAGAGCTCATCCAGAGATGGGTGATGCAGAAGGCACAAGCCAAGTGCCCCGTGAAGCGACTTTGGATCTCGTCCATGACTGATGAGGCCATCAAGCAAGGTTTCGCTGAACTGAAAGACCAGCAGGAATATCAGTCGCTCTACCTCGCCGGACTCTCCCGTGCCATCGGCGACTGGCTCCTGGGCATGAATGCCACTCGTCTCTATACCTTGAAATATGGTCAGAACAGACAAGTGCTGAGCATCGGAAGAGTGCAGACCCCTACCCTCGCCCTCATCGTCAACCGACAGAAGGAAATCGACAACTTCGAGCCTGAGCCTTACTGGGTGCTCGCCACCATCTACCGCAACACGCAGTTTACTGCCACTTCGGGCAAGTTTACGAGCAAGGAAGAGGGCGAGAAGGCATTCAGCACCATCGCCGGCAAACCTTTCACGGTGACGGATGTGTCGAAGAAGAAAGGTACGGAAGCCCCTCCTCACCTCTACGACTTGACATCGCTGCAAGTGGATTGCAACAAGAAGTTCGCTTATTCCGCCGACATCACCCTCAAGTTGATACAGAGCCTCTACGAGAAGAAGTTTACCACCTACCCTCGTGTAGATACGCAATACCTGACGGACGACATCTACCCAAAGGTGCCTCAGATATTGAATGGCGTGAGCCAAGCCAAGATCATGAGTCAGCAGAAGTATCTGCCTCTCGTGCAACAGCTCGCCGCCTCTGGCAAGAAACTGCCGAAGAGCAAGAAGGTGTTCGACAACAGCAAGGTGACCGACCACCATGCCATCATCCCTACCGGTGTGCCACCTACGGGTCTCACCGACATGGAGGCAAACGTGTATGACCTCATCGCCAAGCGATTCATCAGCGTCTTCTATCCCGACTGCAAGTTCTCCACCACCACCGTGATGGGCGAGGTAGTCAACGAGGATGGCGACAAGCCTGAGAAGATAGAGTTCAAGGTGAGCGGCAAGGAAATACTGGAGCCTGGATGGAGGGAGGTGTATGCCAAGGACGTGAAGGCAAACGATGAGGAGGATTCACAAGACGGCAACACTGGAGGCGACGCAGGAAATGGCGCCAACAAAAAGGAAATCGTGGAAGAGCGCACGCTCCCTTCCTTCGTGAAAGGCGAAAGCGGCGACCACACCCCTACCCTGACCGAGAAGTGGACCACCCCACCGAAGTACTATACCGAGGCGACCTTGCTCCGTGCGATGGAAACGGCAGGTAAGTTTGTGGAAGACGAGGAACTTCGTGCTGCCTTGAAGGAGAATGGCATCGGCCGTCCTTCCTCTCGTGCTGGCATCATCGAGACCCTCTTCAAGCGTCACTACATCCGCCGTCAGCGCAAGAACTTGATGGCGACTCCTACGGGCATCGAGCTCATCGACACCATCCACGAGGAACTCTTGAAGAGCTGTGAGTTGACGGGTATCTGGGAGAAGAAACTACGTGACATCGAGCACAAGACTTACGACCCAGGACAATTCATCAATGAGCTGAAGGAGCAAATCAACCAGATCGTGAACGATGTGCTTGCTGACAATAGCAGTCGCATCACCACCACGACCGAGGAAGACTTGAAAAAGAAAGAGCCTAAGAAGAAAAAGACTGCTCCAAAGCCTAAAAAACTTCCTGCCGATGACAGTATCATCGGAAAGGTTTGCCCTGTTTGCGGACAAGGTACCATCATCAAGGGAAAGACGGCATACGGTTGCAGCAACTGGAAGGGAGGCTGCAAGTTCAGACTGCCATTCGCAGAATGATCAGAATAAAGACTATACTTATCGCTTGGTTACACCTTTATTATATATAGGGATTACACCTTATATTATATATAAGTGAAAGCATTTCAGGGAAGCACAGATATCATTGGGTCATGGTCATTTCTGGTCAAAATCAAATATCGATTCTTTGACAGCCGAAAGGTATTCGTAACATAATTGTAATGCAATTACAACATGATTTAACAATTGTAATTTTTACAATCCATATTTTTTTTAGTAACTTTGCACCCGCAAAAAGAAAAAGTAAAAGTATTAGATTTATTTTAAACGGATAACAATTACATAAAAAATTTTCATTTATGACAAAAAAAACTTACATTAAACCTCTCTTGAAGAGCTTTTTCATTGAGCCTATGGATTTTCTTGCTGCAAGTCCTGGGGGGGGGGCAACCAACCATGCAAAAGGATCTATCAGCTTCAGCGATGACGTGACAAGTGGTGATAATGATGAAACGAGTCCTTGGGGAGAGGTTAATTACATTCGTTAAATCATGAATTAAACAGAGAAAGAGATGAGAGTAAAATTGTATTCAGTTATTATGTTGGCTGTTGTTACTTTCACAGCATGCAGCAATGACGATATGAGTGAAACTCAAACACAGAAGGGCTTGACCCTCAGTGCTTCTGTTGAGAATTTAAGCACACGTGCCTCTATGACAGATGAAAGCGGTACATGGAAGTTTGCATTTGAGAATGATGATAAGGTATCTGTAAGCAACAATAAGACTAATGATATCTATACGTTCCAAAAAACTGGCGAGCAGTTTACCTGTGCAAATGCCATAGCTACTAACGAGGCTGCCGACTGGTATGCTTATTTTCCAAGCAATGATGTGAAACTGACCGGACAAGATGGCACATTAAATGGCGTAGCCAACTATTTGGCTGCTGCTGGAAAGACGACGCAAGCTACAACCGGCAAAGATGGACTTGCGATAACATTGAGTGCCAAAGTAGCCGTACTGCGTATTGTGGAAGCGGATAAGAAAGGTGCATTAGATATTAACGTGAAAACTGCTGATGACCAATGGGTGACAGGTCTTTCTGCCCTGAAGAATCAGACTAAGTTTGACGTTAAGACAAGCGACAAAAAGACTACCCTGCTTTCCAAGGAGAATGTCCAGGCTGGCGATTTCAGCTATGTGGTTGTGCCTGCTGGTGTGGGAATTCAGGTATATAATGGCGATGTGCTCATCAGCCAAACTACGTCCGGACTTACTGCCGGCAAGTACTACACCATTACTTCTGTGCCTACCCAGGGTAAAAGCTATGCCACTATTAATAACAATAAAGTATATGTGGGTTGGGTACAGTTGTGGCCAGGCGGTCCAAGATTTGCCACCGAGAACGTGGCTGAACCAATGACTTGGACTGAGGCTGCAAAAAAGGGCACGGATTTCGCATGGGGAGAGAACTGGCGCACTCCTAATGCAGATGAAGTTACTGAAACGGGAAAATCTTCAGATGGAAATTCATTTGGAGGATTTTTGGCTGACTGGGATGCTAAAAAGAATACATTTGTATCCGCAAAGAATTCGCCTTCTGTGAAGGTAGAAAAAAGCAGCAACAATAGTGTAGAGGAAGATGTCGTTATATTCACCGGCGTGTATCCTGGATATACTAAAACCAAGCTGACTCTTTATAATACAATAGATAAAGATGGTTCTAGTCATTTTGATTTCTGGACTGCTTCTGAACATCAAGACAAAGGCTGGCGTTTTGGTATCCAGGTTTTTAATGATAAGGAAGATAAAGATCATGATGGTAAGATTGTGGGGTTTGGTATCCATAAAATAGATTTTAAAGACACAAAATATCTGGTTCGTCCTGTACTTGCCAAGTAATTGATTTCACCCAACTCCTGTCCATGTAAGCCTTTTCCTTGACAGGGGTTGGGTGTTTTTCTTTTAGGTGAAATGCTCATCAATAGCTCATTTTAAGCTATTCTATAGCAGTTCGTGTATTTTTTTAATGAAAAAACCACGTATTTTCAGTTTTTATTTGTAATTTCGCAGCAAAATTCAAAACACATATTAATTTTTAACAACATGTTGCAAAAGTTATTCGGTTTTGACCCTGCTCAAAACAAACTGAAAACGGAGGTGGCTGCGGGTATCACCACCTTCCTCACCATGGCCTATATCCTGGCCGTTAATCCTAACATCTTCAGTCATCTCGCCGCTCAGGGCATGGATACACACGCTGTGTTCACTGCCACCGTACTGGCTGCCATTGTGGGTACTCTCGTGATGGCGGTCTATGCTAAGAAACCTTTCGGACTGGCTCCTGGCATGGGTCTGAACGCCTTCTTCGTATTCACGGTCTGCCTCACTATGGGCTATTCCTGGCAGATGGCGCTCACGGCTGTTCTCATCGAAGGTTTCATCTTCATCATCCTCTCCGCTACCGGTATCCGCTCGATGATGGTGGATGCTATTCCGGCTTCCCTGAAACGTGCCATCGGTGCTGGTATCGGCCTCTTCATCGCCTTCATCGGTCTGAAGAATGCAGGTATCGTGGCTGCCAATGAGGCTACTTTCGTCACCATCGGTAAGATTACCGAAGGCTCTGCCCTGCTCGGCGTTATCGGCATCATCCTGACCAGCGTGCTCGTCATCAAGAAAGTGCCTGGCAACCTGCTCATCGGTATTCTCGCTACTACGCTCATCGGCATTCCTATGGGCATCACGGAAATACACGGACTGGTAGATGTGCCACCTTCGGTTTCGCCTATCTTCTGCCAGTTTGATTTCTCCAACGTCTTCTCCATCGATATGGTGATCATCGTCTTCACCTTCCTCTTCATCGATATGTTTGATACGATGGGCACGCTCGTGGGCGTCTGCACCAAAGCGGGCATGATGAAACCGGACGGAAAAATTCATGGACTTAACAAGGCGTTCATGGCGGATGCCGTGGCTACCGTGGCTGGTGCCTGCTTCGGAACAAGTACTACTACCACCTATGTGGAGAGTGCTTCGGGTGTAGCACAGGGCGGACGTACGGGTCTGACAGCCTTCGTTACTGCCATGTGCTTCCTGGTGGCTCTGTTCTTCGCACCACTGTTCCTGTCGGTGCCTTCTGCAGCAACTACCCCTGTGCTCGTCATCGTGGGACTGTATATGATGTCGCCTATCAAGGACATCGACATGAACGATTACGCTGAGTCTATCCCTGCTTTCATCACCATCATCATGATGCCGCTCACCTACAGCATTTCTGATGGTATCCTCTGCGGTATGATCAGTTATGTGGCCATCAACGCCTGCTGCGGAAACTTCAAGAGGCTGAGCATCACCATGTGGGTATTGGCTGTCCTCTTCGTGCTGAAATATATCTTCATCTAATCAGAGATTATTTTCGTGAAATATAAATAAAACAGTCCTTACTTTTTAAAGTGGGCTCAATGATAATATAATAGCCAACTTTTCGTTATTATATTATCATTGGGTTTTTACGTGGAAAGACGAATACGACAAGTAATCTCTTCCAAAGCAATTATACCAACAAAGAAATGAAGCAAAACAAGTTTTTCATATATTTCACCATCCTGTTCTGCCTTCTATTGGCAAGCTGTGGCATCGACAAGAACTTGAAGAAAGGCGAGAAGTTCCTTGCTTTGGGCGAATACTACGATGCTGCCGAACAATTCAAGCAAGCTTACTCGAAGACACCCACCAAGGAGCGTGACAAGCGAGGTGAACGTGCCTTGAAGATGGCGCATTGCTATGAGAAAATCAATGCCACGCCGAAGGCAATAGCCGCCTATCGCAATGCCATCCGATACAACCAGGCTACCATCAAAGACCGATTGGCATACGCCCGTCAACTCTTGAAGAATGGCGACTATAAGTTGGCTGCCCAGGAGTTTCGTATCGTCTTGGACTCCCTGCCCAATGATGTCTTGGCACAAAATGGTTTGAAGTCTGCCCTCAAAGCTCCCGAATGGAAGAAGCAAGGCAGCCGATACACCGTCAAGCGAATGGACGTCTTCAACTCCAGAAGAGATGACTACTCCCCCGTTCTCTTCGGCGATGACTACGACCAACTCTATTTCACCTCCACCCGAAACGAGGCGGCTGGTGACGAACTGAGTGGTATCACAGGCACCAAGGCTGGCGACATCTTCCTCTCAGAGAAGGATGACAAGGGAAAATGGAGCAAACCAGAGGCAATAGGCACAGGACTCAACACGGAATATGACGAGGGAGCGTGCTGCTTCACACCGGATGGAAGGGATATGTATCTCACCCAGTGTGTCACCGACCCTTCCTCTCCTCGTTACGCCAAAATCGTAACATCCCCTCGTTCGGATGCCGCTTGGGGAAAGACCAACAAGCTAGAAATCACCAAAGATACCCTCAGCAGTTATGCTCACCCAGCCATCTCTCCCGATGGCGAGTGGCTCTACTTCGTCTCCGATATGCCAGGCGGCATGGGAGGACTGGACATCTGGCGAGTACGCATCACTGCAGCAGGACTGGGTGGCGTGGAAAACCTAGGCGAACCGATCAACACGCCAGGCGACGAAATGTTTCCTACCTTCCGCCCAAATGGCAATCTCTACTTCAGTAGCAACGGGCATGTAGGCATGGGCGGTCTAGACATCTACATCGCCAAAGTGGATGCCAAGACCAAGAAATACAAGCTTTTCCATCCGGGCTATCCTCTCAACTCCGAGGCGGATGACTTCGGCATGACTTTCGAGGGACCACACAACAGAGGTTACTTCTCTTCCAACCGCAAGGACGGACGAGGCTACGACCATATCTACTCGTTCGAGAATCCAGAGATTGTGAACACCATCAAGGGATGGGTCTATGAGATGGGAGGTTACGAACTGCCTGCGGCACAAGTGACGGTAGTTGGCAACGATGGCACCTACAAGAAACTGTCGGTCAAGGGTGATGGTTCGTTCAGCATGGTCATCAAGCCACAGGTAGATTATCTGTTGATGGCTTCCTGCAAAGGATTCCTCAACCACAAGGAAGAATTGCGCGTGGATTCCGCCAAGGAGAGCAAGGAATACACCCTCCAGTTCCCATTGGCATCCATCACTGCCCCAGTCTTGATCGACAACATTTTCTATGATTTCGACAAGGCGACGCTGACAGAAAGCAGCACCAAGGCGCTGGATGAGTTGGTCAACCTCTTGAAGGAGAATCCGAACGTGACTATCGAACTGAGCGCACACTGCGACTACAAGGGAAGTGCAGAGTACAACAAGCAACTCTCACAACGAAGAGCACAGTCGGTGGTCAACTATCTGATACAACATGGCATAGCCAAAGACCGTCTGACTCCAGTGGGATATGGTTGGGAACAGCCTAAGACCATCCGAAAGAAAGTGACTGAGAAATATCCATGGTTAAAAGAAGGCGACAAGTTGACCACAGATTTCATCCTTAAACAATCGAAGGAGCATCAAGAAATCTGCAACCAGCTCAACCGTCGCACGGAATTCATCGTACTCCGCACCACCTACGGTCTCTTTGATGAAAAGGGTAATCTGAAGAATCCACCGAAGCCAAAGGAGAAGCCGGTCGCTGAGGATGACGAAGACAGCTTCATCATTGATTGAAACATAGTTCGATAAACAATGAAGTAAGGTTCGATGGCAGATGAAGCTTCATTTTTAGATATAAAAAAGAGTGTTGGATGCTCGCTACATTTCAATGCGAGCATCCAACACTTTATTGTATCCCCAGACACATAACACCGTTACCATACCAGCCAACATCATCAAGAGTTGCTGAGGCTGAGCGACAAGTTCGCCCAAAGAGCAAAGTGCCTTAGAGAAAAGCATCATCGCCGTCACCTTGGAGGCAAACAAAGAATCCTCCAAAGACGATACCATCTGTGTGGAAACGATGAAGATCACTCCCATCACAAGACAAGCCACCTGCCACCAACGCTCCATACGTCGATGGGAAGGTGCTGGCAAATGCTGCATCACTCGATCGGAGAAACCATCGTCAGCTATCTCCTCTTGATGATCGGCAAAAAAAGCCTGGAGCAACTGCTCGTCGGCATCGTTTAGAGCCATCTGCTCATTGGCGCTGCCTATAGGCTTTCCATAGCCAGTTATATTTTTATCATCTTCTCTCATAACCATTCTGTTTTAAGTAACTTGCTAATTTATTTTTTCCTCGTGACAAATGCGACTTGACAGTGCCGGTCGCAAGTCCTGTTATTTCTGCTATTTTGTCTATCGGTTGACCATCCATCAGTTGGAGGGTCACACACGCTCTCTCGTTATCGCTCAATATTTTGAGTGCCTCCATCAAGTCCATCCTCAATCCCCCTTGGGATGACTCGGCGTTCTTGTGAGACACCGTTGGCGTATCTATATCCAATGTTTGCTTGTGACTTCGATTGTAATCATACCATACATTATAGGCGATACGATAAAGCCAGGTGGAAAATCCTGCCAAACCATGAAAACTAGCGATATGGGTATATGCCTTGATGAAGGTATCTTGTGCCAAATCATCACTCAACTGCTCATCTCCCAACGTCTGCCGTAGGAAGAAACCACGTATAGGCGACTGATATTTCACAACCAGTCGGTCGAAAGCCTTCCGGTTGTGAAACATAGCCACCTGCGTAACGAGAGAGATATCGTCGAGTTGTTTCACTTGTTCTTCCAATTTGGTATATATCCCATCGCCAACTGTCCGAGTCCATACACAGACACCAAGGCTCCGATGCCTGCCATGAAATCCCAGCCCCAAAATGCAAACATTGCCACCAAGCCTGCTCCCAAGAAGAAATTACGAAGTCCACGCTTCATCAGGTACTCGTCACTCTGCTTGTCGATAGGTCGCTGCTCCTCCGGCACATCCACGCCTTTCTCCATCGCCATCTCCATGATTCTCATACGGTCCTTGTGACGGCGATACAGATAACGGCAGATGATAAAGATGGCAATGAGAGGAGCAAAGACAAAAAGAAGTCCGATGACCAGCATGATAAACATCACGAAGAACAAGGTTCCCTTGCCGAAGACACTTCCGAAGAAATCAAATGGGTCGTCATAATTCTCCAGACTATAGATGGAATGAGAACGAGACTGGTTGTCATCGTCATCCTCCCCCACTTGCGAGGAGGTTGTATCCACCGATGTCGTATCGGAATAAGCTTCCACTGCATCTTGTGAGGCAGAGGTGGTCTGCTGGTCGGTAGCTGATACCGCCTGCTTATTGTCAACTTGTGTTTTGGGAGTATAACGATGTTTTGGAGCAGAAACCGCAAAAGACATCTGTGTAACGCCCAATGTCAGAGAGAGCATAAATGCCAGAAATAACTTCTTCATATCATTCATTTTTATGGTTTTACTATACTAATTGTTACTTTTTTCAATGGCTTAGACGCATCTTCTGCCATTTTAGTTGCAAAGAAACAAAATATTTTTTAATTTTGCAAAGGATTTGGCAAGCAATTGGTAGCGACACCTTATTATATATAGGTATTCCTCCATTGGAAGAGGTATTCCCTTGCTATTCTACAAACATTTACAATAATCAAGAAAGAAATGAACTTACCAGAAGATTTCACAGCATATACCAGAGAGTGGATGGGCGAAGATCTCTTTGCCGACTTCATGAAAGGCATGGAGGCAACTGCTCCTACCAGCATTCGTCTCAACCCCTTCAAATGCCCTTCCTGCACCCACATAACAGATGAAGATGACACCGAGGTGGTACCTTGGTGCCCAACTACGGGCAGATACCTATCGGAAAGAAGAAACTTCACCTTCGACCCTCTCTTGCACGCCGGTCTTTACTACGTGCAAGAGGCATCCTCCATGTTTATCGACTTGGCGATTTGTGAATACGTGAAGCAACCTGTCAGAATGTTGGACCTCTGTGCGGCTCCTGGTGGAAAATCGACTGCCATCAGAAGTGCCTTGCCTGAAGGCAGCCTGCTCTTCAGCAACGAGCCGATGCGCACTCGTTCCCAGATTCTAGCAGAGAACATACAGAAATTCGGTCATCCCGATGTCATCGTCACCAACAACTATCCTAGGGATTACAAGAAATCAAAGTTGCAGTTTGACATCATCCTCACCGATGTACCTTGCTCTGGCGAGGGTATGTTTCGCAAGGACGAGGGAGCCATCAAGGAATGGAGCACCAGCAATGTGAACAACTGTTGGCAACTCCAAAGAGAAATCGTCAGCGACATCTGGAACTGTCTCAAGCCGGGCGGCATTCTCATCTACTCCACTTGCACCTTCAATGGGCACGAAGATGAGGAAAACGTGCTGTGGATAGAAGAAAACTTAGGTGCAGAAAGATTGCCATTGCCGATAGAGGACAGTTGGAATATCACGGGAAGCCTTCTGAAAAAAGATGAAGACACCCACGATGGACAACCTGTCAAGTCTCTAGCTGCAGACGACTATGACAACATGTATCATTTCATCCCAGGCAGAAGCAAAGGCGAAGGTTTGTTCCTCGCCGTATTGCGCAAAAATGGCTGTTCCGAGGAAATGGACTCAAACAGCAGAGGTAAAAAGGACAAAAAGAAGAAAAACAACAAAGACACCCAAAAAGGCAACAATCGTATCTCGATACCAGAAAACTGGTTGAATAACACCGCGGAGTGGAGCTATCAAAATACCGAATCGGGCATCTATGGCATTCATACACAATGGAAGCCATTGTTGGATGAAGCCTCCAAGTCGCTAAAGGTGATTCATGCAGGCGTGAAGTTGGGAAGCATCAAGGGAAAAGACTTAATACCTGACCAGTCGTTGGCTCTCTGCACCGAGCTCCATCAAGATACATTTCCGAAGGCAGAGCTATCTTATGAGGATGCCATCCAGTATCTCAGAAAAGAAGCCATCACCCTCCCCGATTCCCTTCCACGTGGCTACGTATTGGTAACCTACAGAGGCATTCCACTTGGATGGATGAAGAACCTAGGCAACAGAGCCAACAACCTCTATCCACAAGAATGGAAGATTAAAAGTACACACATCCCGGAGGGCAACAACAATATCCTCGCGTGGTAGTGCCACAGACAACATAGGCAAATCACCTATCAAAAACATATCGAAAATGGAAATCAACATCATCGCCTGTGTGGATGCCAACAATGCCATCGGGTATAAGAACCAATTGCTCTTTCATATCCCAGAAGACATGAAGAGATTTCGCACCCTCACCACAGGTCATACCATACTGATGGGCAGAAAGACTTTCGAGTCGTTACCTCATGGAGCACTTCCCAACCGAAGAAACATCGTCGTCAGTCATCAAGATATCCAACTGGAGAATTGTGAAGTTTTCCCTTCCATTCAGCAAGCATTGGATACATGTCAAGACGATATAGTCTTTGTCATCGGAGGCAGCAGCATCTACAAGCAGACCTTGCAGCTTGCCGACAAAATCTATCTGACACAAGTAGAAAGTGCAAGTAGTCATGCCGATACTTTTTTCCCAGAATTTCACAAAGAAGAGTGGGATGAGTGTCGAGAATATAACATTAACATTTTAACAAGTAACACAAAAGAGACACTTTCTTGCACTTTCTATATTTACAAGAAAAAGAGCAAACAAAACTAAATCAACCCCTAGAAAGGGGCTAATTTTGTTGCAAATAGGGGCAATAAGCGTTCAAACACACTCTTTCGAACGAATTTACCACCCATAAAAACAAATAATACCCCCACAAAATGTATTTTTCTTGTACCTTTGCAACAGTTAAAACAAAAGGCGTTGGGAAACGCTGAGAATCATCTTTTACTTATACAATATATATTAGAGAATATATGAAAAAGCCAGCCTCAAAAAGGCTGGCTTTTTTGGTTTATCCAGAAACTGGCTTAATTGACAGCTTCGTCTTCATCAACATCTGATTCTTCCTGAATATCCGCAAGAGGCAACTGACGATTGATCGCTGCATTGAAAGAGATAATCGTCTCACTACGAGACAAACCTAATGGCTGCAACTTGTCGTGAATGATTTCGAGAAGATGATGATTGTTGCTAGCATAGATCTTAATGAACATATCCATGCCACCTGTCGTATAATGGCACTCCACCACCTCAGGAATCTTCTTCAACGCCTCCACCACTTGGTCGAAGTTCTCTGGGGCCTTGAGATACAAGCCCACATAAGCACAGGTCTCATAACCTATCTTCTCAGGGTCGATGATAAACTGAGAGCCCTTGATGATGCCTAAGTTGGTAAGCTTAGCCACACGCTGATGAATAGCCGCACCGCTCACATTGCAAGCACGTGCAACCTCCAAAAAAGGAATACGAGCATCCTGAGAAATCAACTTCAGGATCTGTCTATCCAATGAATCTAAAACTTGTTTTGACATAATAGTATTAATTTGGTTGCAAAGGTAGCATAAATATTTAATATTTGCAACTATTTCAGCATTAATAATAATAAATTTATATATTTTATCGTTTTTCGGTTGCCGAATAGTTAATTCGCAAGGTCTTAGCCTGGCGTAAAGCTTGCTTCACGTCAGTTATCACGCCCATCTTTGTATCTTTGTCTGCCTTGATAGATACCGTCATCTGTTGAGCATCCTCTGGCGACATACGTTTCTTCTCAGCCTTCATATAATCAACCAGCTGGATAGGACTCATATACTTATCATTCAACTGGATGCGGCTATCCTCTCCCATCACCTTACCCATAGCAGAAGTTGGGCGGCCAATATAAATATAGCTCACGGCAGACTTCTTGGTCAAGCGTGTCAATTCCTTGCCCTGTGGCACCTGATACTTCACCTTCACCGTGACATGACGCATGTGGGTGACGATCATGAAGAAGAACAAGACGCTGAAAATCAAGTCTGGCAAAGAAGATGTATTCAAGCCTGGCACCTCGTGGGAACGGCGGTGAAAATTCATACTCATGATTTGCCTCCTTTCTTCTCACTAGCTTCTACAGGAGCCTCAGAGGCATTCACATGGGCTTCCTCCCCATTCGATGTTTTTTGTTCACCAGCATTAGCGTAAGACTCGGTAATACGTTGTGGACAAGCCTTGCGTACCTTCTCCTTTTGTTCAGATGACAAAGATGAGAAGTCCTTCCCAAAGTGCTTTTGGGAAAACTCATCACGGAGCTGTTGATAAGCCATCATGATTTGGTTTTGCATTTGGAAATACAAATCATAGTTGGCATCACGGTCACTCTCGATGGAAATCAAGTGGCGAGCACCCAAACGATGAACGAACTTGATGACTTCCCCACTCAACTTGTTTACATCCAGAGGCTTGTCATTGACTAAAAGTTGGTTTTGAGCCGTCACATGCAAGGCGAGCAAGGTACTTTTGTCAACAGCCGTCTCTTGCTGTTCCAACTTTTGAGGCTCAGGAGAAGGAAGGACACGAAAGAGTCCCTTGTCCACATCCATAGAGGTGGTGACAAGAAAGAAGATCAACAACATGAAAGATATATCAGCCGTTGATGCCGTATTCAATCCAGGAACCTGACGTTTTTTCCTTCTAATAATCATGATTTTCTCCTATCGTTTATTTTTCCTCACATATCTCGTTGCGCCAAAGAGGACAGCTACGATGGCACCCAGCAACATCAGCAAGGAAGTAAAGACAAACATATCCGAGAGTTTGAGCCACAACCAGTCACCATAATCATTACCATTGATCAGCATAGGTGAGGAAGAACCCAAGAGAAAGGTAGCCACCAACAAGACAAGCGTACCTATCCAAGTGATATGAAATATCTTTTTGGCAGGTATTCCATGTACCATTTTCTCTTTGCTGGCATTTTTGCGATAGCTGTTGACGATGGAATACACAGCCAGGCAAAACGCCAAGATGAAGAGCGCCCACATCAAAAAGAGGAGGACATTGGTAAACAAAGGAGCATTAAAATCCGGATTCTCCTCGAAAGGCATATCGTAGCCCACCAAGAAGAACAAAGCGAAGACCAAAGCAGCCAGTCCTAACAAACAATAGAAGACACGCTGTGAGATCTTCTCCGTTGACCATTGTCTGACATTTTTAAATTTCATCTTTGTACTTTGCTATGATATCCATCAATGAAATGGCGGATTCCTCCATCTGACTGGTGATATGTTCTATCTTAGAAAGAATATAATTGTAAAATACCTGCAATATCAAAGCCACGATGATACCGAAGATGGTAGTGAGCAAGGCGACCTTCATACCAGAAGCCACGATGGTAGGGCTGATGTCACCAGCCTGTTGGATTTGGTCGAAAGCCATCACCATACCAATCACCGTACCCAAGAAGCCTAAGGAAGGAGCCATGGCGATGAAAAGGGTAATCCAAGAGCATCCCTTTTCCAAGTTGGCTGCCTGAACGGTACCATAACTAGAGACAGAGCGTTCAATATCGCTGATTTTCTCGTTGATACGCATCAAGCCCTGATAACAGATGGAAGCCACAGGGCCACGCGTATTTCTACACAACTCCTTGGCTCCCTCAATATCACCAGCCACCACCTTTTGGTCGATGTCTCTCATCAACTGCTTGGCATTGATTTCCGACAAACTCAGATACACGATTCTCTCGATGCAGAAAGCCAGTCCTATCACCAAAGCTATGGCGACAAGAGACATAAATCCTGCATTTCCCTCGATAAACTTTGTTTTAAGAGCTTGATGGAATCCCATTGTTTCTTCTTGCGCAAATGTGGGCAAAGAAGAAGCGATCATAAATATCAATATTGCGAAACGCGCAATAACTGTATTTTTATTCATATCCTTCATAACTAGAAAAGCGGAAAGAGGGGGATTCGAACCCCCGATTCCCTTTAGGGGAATACACGCTTTCCAGGCGTGCCTCTTCAGCCACTCGAGCACCTTTCCTTGTTTGGCTAAACACGACTTTTTCAAGTCTCATCGCATTAAGAGACATCCTCGTTATGCGATTCGGTTTGCAAAATTATCGCTTTTCATCCAAACTACCATAAATTCATCTTCTTTTTATGTTTCTTTAAGACATTTCAGAACATTTCGTCTCTCTCAAATATGAAAAACACGCTCCACATTCAGATTAGTAGCCTCAGCCAGTTCTTCTTCGGAGACGCCATAAGCCTGCGCCAAGGTCTTGAGAACTTCCACCACAAAGGCACTCTCGTTTCTCTTGCCTCGATGAGGAACCGGAGCCATGTAAGGACTGTCTGTCTCCAATACCAGCCTATCCAAAGGCACGACAGCAGGCAAGTCTTCACGGAGATGGCTACTCTTGAAGGTAGAGACACCTCCTACTCCCAAGACGAAGCGATCAAAGGAGAGGAGTTCTTCAGCTTCCTTCTGATTTCCCGTAAAGCAATGGAACACGCCACCAGGAAGTTCTGACTCGTAAGCACGTAAGAGATGAACCATCTCATTTTGACCCTTGCGACAATGTATCATCAGTGGCAAACGAGTCTCTATCGACCATTTCACCTGTTCCTCAAAGGCTTCCAACTGTTCCTTTTCAAACTCACGGCTCCAGTAATAGTCAAGTCCCACCTCGCCGATTGCGATGAAGTCAGAAACCGACATCTTTCGAAGTTCAGCGAGTTGCTCTTTCCAATCCGCCTTCACCTCCTCAGGATGCAAACCGATCATCGGGAAAGCATAGCCAGGATATTCTTGGCTAAGTTTCCATACAGCATGAGTCGTCTTGACATCGATGGCAGGCAGAAAGACCTTCCCCACTCCCGCCTCTTTGGCACGTGCGAAAGCCTCAGCTCTATCCTCGTCAAACTCCTCCGCATCCAAATGCGTATGAGTATCAATTATCTTTATCATAAGAATTCTTCACACTTCGTTCTTCACTCTTCACTTTCTAGTATTTTCTTTTCATCATCTTTTGAGCATACTTTTGCAATTCTTCCTTGCGCTCAGCAGGCACCTGAACTGCATCCAAGTATTTCTTACTCTGCTCAAAGTAATAAGCAATTTTCTCTTGCGCCATCTTGTCGATGCCGATTTCATCATACAGACGAGTCACTGCCTCCACCTTCTCCTTGCGCACGAAGTCCTTGGCAGACACCCAGCGATTGAGTTCCTCACGCTGTTGGGCATTGGCATGGTTGAAAGCATTGATGAGCATATAGGTCTTCTTATTGGAAGTGATGTCGCCACCGATTTCCTTGCCAAAGACCTTTGGGTCGCCATAAACATCCAAGAAATCATCTTGCAACTGGAAAGCCAAGCCGATTTGCTCGCCAAACTTATACAGATTGTTGGCATCCTCCTCTGAGGCATCAGCCAAGATGGCACCCATCTTCAAGGCACAAGCCAGAAGCACACTGGTCTTCAATCGAATCATCTCGATATATTCTTCCTCCTTTACATCATCACGAGTCTCAAACTCCATGTCATACTGCTGTCCCTCACCGATTTCAAGGGCTGTCTCTGTGAAGAGTTGAAGCACTGCCTGCAAATGCTTGGCATCGCAATGAGCCATACGCTCGTATGCCAAAACCAACATGGAGTCGCCCGACAAGATAGCCGTGTTGGCATCCCATTTCTTGTGTACAGTCAACTTGCCACGACGCATATCGGCATTGTCCATCAAGTCGTCGTGCAGCAAAGTATAGTTATGATACGTCTCCAATGCAATGGCATTCATCAGAATCTTCTCAGGATTCTCTTGATAAAGATTGTACGCCATCAACATCAAGGTAGGGCGAATGCGCTTGCCACCCATGGATAAAACATATCGGATAGGTTCGTAGAGAGAACTTGGCTTGCGATCATAAGGCAAATGCTCCAAGAACTCATTGACCATGTCGAGGATTTCGTTAGCTGTTTTCATAACAAAATAATTAAGAAAAAATATTTAGACATTTAAGATTCAATTCGTTTGCATTCATCAACCTTTCGGCTACAATTGGAAGACTACCGGTACGGCTATCATCGTGCGACAAGGTTTGTCACGGTCGATGCCAGGTTTCCATTTAGGCATCATCTTCATCACTCTCAGAGCCTCCCTGTCCAAGAGAGGATCGACCGACTGGCTCACCTTCACATCGCACACCGTGCCATCCTTATTAATAATAAAGGAGCAGACCACCGTGCCTTGTATCTTGGCATTCTGGGCTGGTTTCGGATATTTGAGATTCTTGGTAAGCCATTGCATGAAAGCTGACCAGCCACCAGGGAAGACTGGGATTTGCTGAACCACGGTGAAGTTGATAGGTGCCTCAGCCATCGCTGAAGGATTGGAGTTATCCACTGCAGTCTCTGGCACAGCCTCCTTGACTTTGGCTCCATCCACAGCTCCCTCGCCATCACCAATAACCAGTTCACTCGTCGTGGAGTTGATTTTTTGCGGAGCCTCCTCCACCTTGTCTGCCGCCTTGACTTCCTGTGTGATAGACTTGGACACCGGAGCTGCAGGGGCTTCCGCAGAAACCATATCCTTTTGCTCAGAAGGTGTTGACAGTTCCAAGTCTTGCGCCAAATCCTCCAAGCTCTCGGCATCTAAGTCAAGGTCGTAAGGATGACTTTTATATTGCAAGCCCACGAATATGAGGGAAAAGGAAAGGATGAGTCCTAGCAGGAAAAAGGTCACCCGCTTATCTTCCAAACTTGCGTTATTTGATTTTTTTATTTCCACTGTTTCATCTCCTGTTTTGTAGTTCTAGACTACAATATTTGAAGTATCAATTCGTTATTTTATGCGAAATCATTGCAAATTTACTTCTTATTCTTGAAAAAAGGTGTATCTTTGCAAAATAATTAGGGAATTTAAATGAAAAAAGTTGTTTTTTTCGCTCTATTGACGCTTTTTGCCGCCAAAACGCATGCGCAAGAGAGCCAAACTGGATATAATTTTCTCCGCTTGCCCGTCAGCGCACATGCTGCTGCGCTAGGTGGAGACAACATCACCTTGATAGAAGATGATGCGTCTCTCATTTGGCATAATCCAGCCCTTCTTGCTTCCGTCAGCGACAAAACCATCAACCTCAACTACATGAACTATATGTCGGGAGCCAACACCGCCTCTGCCTCCTTCAACCGAATCGTGAAGGAAAAGGCTTCATGGGCTGTCTCCGCCCAGTATATGGACTATGGCAAAATGAAAGAGACCGATGAAAGCAACAATATCCTTGGTGAGTTCTCTGCCAAAGACATCGCTGTGGCTGGCTATTTCTCTTATATGTTGAGCGACCGCCTCGTGGGTGGTATCACGGCGAAGTTCATCACCTCCTATATCGGCGATTACAATTCCATCGGCATGGGCGTGGATTTGGGTCTCAACTACTATGACCCAGACCGAGAGTGGTCTATCTCTGCAGTGGCCAAGAACCTCGGTGGACAACTCAAGGCATACGATGAGAAATATGACAAGATGCCGATAGACGTGCAGGTGGGTGTCACCAAGAGATTCGTGCACACGCCTTTCCGTGTTTCCGCCACGATGGTCAATCTCAACAACTGGGACAAGAGTTTCATCAACCACGTTGTGCTGGGAGCCGACTTCATCATCACGGAGAGTTTTTGGATAGGTGGCGGATACAACTTCCGCAGAGCCGATGAGATGAAGATAGAAGACAGCAGCGATGGCAAGGGAAGCAGTCATGGAGCAGGCTTATCATTTGGAGGTGGTATCAACCTGGAGCGTTTCCATCTCAATGTCGCCTATGGCAAGTACCACGTAAGCAGTAGCAGCCTGCTCGTCAACCTCGCCTATTCACTGTAAGTGGCGTTGATGCACTTGTCACACAAAGATAAGATACACATTATTATATATACAAGAATCATTAATAGAGATATAGAAGATATGAAAAAGATAACAATAGCAATAGATGGTTACTCATCTTGTGGAAAGAGTACGATGGCAAAAGACCTTGCCAAGGAAGTGGGCTACATTTACGTTGATACTGGTGCGATGTACCGCAGCGTAACACTCTATGCCATTCGCCATCAACTCTTCAACGCAGATGGCAGCGTCAAGACCGAAGAATTGGAGAAGGAAATGCCGAACATCCAAATCTCCTTCAAGTTGAATGCTGAGACGGGCACTCCAGACTGCTATCTCAACGGAGAATATGTAGAGAAGGAAATCAGAAGTTTGGAAGTCTCCTCCCACGTCAGTCCGATTGCCGCCGTTGGTTTTGTGAGAAAAGCATTGGTAGAGCAACAACAGGCGATGGGCAAGGAGAAGGGAATCGTCATGGATGGCAGAGACATCGGCACCACCGTTTTCCCTGATGCCGAATTGAAGATCTTCGTCACCGCCTCCTCGCAAGTGAGAGCGCAGCGCCGCTATGACGAGTTGAACGCCAAGGGAATGCCTGCAGATTTCGATGCCATTCTCAAGAATGTGGAGGAGAGAGATTACATCGACACCCACAGAGAGGTTTCGCCTCTCAAACAGGCTGAGGATGCCATCGTGCTTGACAACAGCAATATGACGATTGCGGAACAAAAAAAATGGCTTCTCCATCAATTCCAGCTTGCCATTGACAAAGCATAACAATGTTATTGCAATCGACAAAGCCTAACGGCTATCTGTAAATTTCTGTTAAATCAAGGCATTTCAGCTATGAAAAGTATTCATTCATTGAAAATATGTTGGAGAATACTTCACTTTTTTCTAAATTTGCATAAAAATGACAAGGTAGTAATGATATAGATTATAAATTTTGAGTTAATTACTGTTTTTTGAAGGTGGTAGGTCTTCGTGAGAAACCTTACCACCTGTTTTATTTTATAGGACTTTTAATCCCAAAAGACGCAAGCCCAATTATTAATTATTAATTATAAACTCCCTACATTCCTCCATCAACCATTTCGGCGTGCTGGTAGCTCCACAGATACCGACGGTATTGACACCATCAAACCAATCCATATTGATTTCCTCGGCACTCTCTATCTGATAGCTATTGGGATTGACGCTCTTACACTCCTTGAAAAGCACCTTGCCATTCGAACTTTTTCTTCCACTCACGAAGAGAATGACATCATGCTTGGAAGCAAAAGCGGCAATGTTAGGCATTCTATTCGCCACCTGACGGCATATCGTATCAAAGCTCTTGAAGATGGCATCGCCCACGATATGCTCCTGGCAATATTCGATGATGCGATGGAACTCATCCAGGCTCTTCGTGGTCTGGGAATAGAGATAGATGTCCTTGGTGAAGTCCAACTTGCCTTTCTCTCGCAGATGCTCCACATCCTCAAACTTCTCTACCACGATGGCATGGCTTTCGGTCTGTCCCACCAGTCCCAACACCTCGGCATGTCCCTTCTTGCCAAAGATGACGATTTGGGCATTCGGATTGTTGGCATACTGCTTCTTGATACGCTTCTGCAACTGCAAGACCACAGGACAGGTCGCATCAATGATCTCTATCTGATTTCTCTCTGCCAAAGCATAAGTCTCAGGTGGTTCTCCATGGGCACGAAGCAAGACCTTGACACCATGAAGCTGTTCCATCTCCTCATGATTGATGGTTGTAAGTCCAGCTGCATGAAGGCGCTCCACCTCCATGCCGTTATGCACAATATCACCCAGGCAATAGAGTTTGCTACCCTTTGCCAGTTCCTCCTCCGCCTTCTTGATGGCAGTGGTCACACCGAAGCAAAAACCACTGCCATTGTCTATCTCAATCTGCACGATAATTCAAATGATAAATGATAAATAAGAAATTAGAAATTATTAATTATTAATTCTTAATGACCACACGAATCACCACCTTCGACTTCTCTGGGTCATTGGTGATCATGAGAACACGAGGGTTTTGGTTACGCGACTTCTTCAGTTCCGCAGCCACTGCCGTCACCTTCATCTTCGCCGTCTCACCTGGTTGGAGCTTACTCTTGTTGAGCTGCACCTGCAAGCCCATGGTAAACATCTGTAGGCTTCGGATGTCGAGTTCTGACTTGCCCTTGTTGGTAATGAGAATCTCGCCCTTCAATTTCTTCTTGCCATTGAAGTTGCCCAAGTCCAAGGTCTCCGTTGACATCTCGATCTTTGGCGCTCTCAACTTATCTGATGCTGTCATGGCATCGAAGTCAGGCAACAAGACGGCAGAGACCACAATTTCCTTATCACCCGACACCTTGTCTCCAGGGCGCTCACCCAGATACACCGATGTCTGGTTCAAACCGAAGTCACGCAACTTCTTGGAATCCAAGGTCAAGGTAACCACTGCAGAATGACGTGGTGCCAACTTGGATGGCGATACCACAGCCTTCAGATAAGTTGGCAAGTGCATCACCACAGGCTCCAAGGTCTCAGCGGTAGGATTGAAAATATGGATGCGCTGCACAGGACGGTCGCCACGATTGACATCATCAAACTCGACTTCCTGGGCATCCGCTTTCAGACTGCCCAACATGGTGGAATAATTACCAGAGAAGTCAGTCACCTGCTCCACTACCTTGCCTTGCATGGTCAACATAAAAGGCGACCCTGTGGCATTGCTATACAAGAGCAACTGCTTATTGAATGTACCCATCTGCTTGGCATCGTAGGTCATCTTGACCACAAATTCCTCGCCTGGGGCAATACTCCGGGTAGGATATTCCACGGTGGTGCAACCACAACTTTTCTTCACCTGTTCGATTAGCAAAGCCCGATTGCCATCGTTCTTCAACTTAAATTCAGATGTGACAGGATGCCAGAACACCACCTGTCCACAATCCACCACCTCATGCTGGGTGGTAATTTTCTGTGCCGATGCCGACAACGCCAATAGCGAAGACAACATCAATATATTAATTCGTTTCATCATATCAAATTTATAGTTATACTTATCAGAAATTTATTGTCACCAAGGACGTCTGCCCTAATTATTAATTCGTAATTGATACCCCCCTTCTCTTCCACAGAACTCAGGGCTATAGGTGCATTGAGCAGAGCAAGAGCCAGACTGATATTCACCTTGTCTATCCACGAAATACTCAATTTCTACCACATGCTTACCCTTAGATAAACGATCGAAATAGAAATTTGTTGCATCGTCGTGTGGAGCGACATAGCAGCCCATTCCCCATTGATACCCACTCAACTGATTGACAGGTTCGAGACAAGCGGCACGACGATCGATGACCTTGACGAAGTCATAATCACGGTCTGCCACGATGGTCAAGACCACCTTCACCTTGTCACCTACTTGGGCTTTCGAGGTCACCTTGCGAGTCACCTTGATACCCGATTCGGCATTTGCTATCTCAGAGATAGGTTGCTTGAACTCGGCATAGACAGCTCCCCAACTGGTATAGTCCGACTTCTTGTCGATGGAGAGTTGGTTCGCCATTCCAGCTCTTTCCGTCTTGACATATCCGAGTGTCGTGGAATCCTTCGGCATTGGCAAGGTCTTACCATCGAGCTTGAGGATGGCGTTGTCAGCCTGTCGGTTCCAATTTTTCTCATTGCCTTGCATAAAGGCATAGACTGCATCCACCACATTCACTGGGTTATCTTTCCACTCCTGGGTGCGCTTAGACATGAGGAGCCAACGCTGCATCTCCTCGATGGTCTGCTGTTTGCTAATAGCAGACGATGCTGATAAAGAAGCAGATATAGTCTGAGCATCCAAAGCCTGTAGTGCCTCGATGGCAGCCACCTCTGTCGGAATCTTATAGTTTCTCCAACTATAGTACGCCTTGCGAGTATCATAATATCTGCCCATATCCTCACGATAGACTGAATATTCCTCCATGCTCTTCAAGTAGTCGGCAGCTGTCTTGTAATCGTAGTTGAGGGCGAGTATCACAGCAGCCTTCGCCTTGCCATAGATGGTCAACGAACCGGTCATCTTCTTCAGTTTTCCGAGGAGATAATCCATGTCATTCAAAGCAGGAGCTTTGAGTTTCACACAAGTCCCATCCATTGCGACAATATAGAGATAATGCAAAGCCA
>ENA-OWPL01000249-OWPL01000249.1-human-gut-metagenome-genome-assembly--contig:-NODE-249-length-40646-cov-34.031362_pt1 | contig 40646 bp, 27 predicted proteins | sample MGYA00248263_ERZ651844 | MGnify/ENA primary metagenome ERZ651844 (study PRJEB26924, sample SAMEA4378256) | human gut metagenome | biome: human gut; feature: human-associated habitat; material: faeces...
TCTGCACACCTTGTACAAAGGCGGTTCCGATAAGACCTGTTACGATTGGGTCTTCTGAATAATACTCAAAGTTACGGCCACAGAGCGGATTGCGATGCAGGTTCATACCCGGTCCGAGCACAACATCACAGCCATACTCCAGGGTTTCGTTACCGATTGCCTCACCCACCTTGCGCACCAGGTCGGTGTTCCAGGTAGAAGCCAGACAGGTTCCAATAGGGAAACCAGTAGCAAAGTAGCTACGGCTGTCACCGTCGCGATGGGCATCGATATGAACACCGGCAGGACCATCACACTGTACGGTAGTAGGAATACCGAGACGAGGAATGGCCACGGTAGTACCGGCAGCACCCGGCACAAACTTCTTCTGGTGACCTAACATGGCACCACTGCCCACAAATCCATCGTTGCCACCGCCCACAAGAAGCTGTGCTTTCTCTTCCAAGGTCATCGCCTTGATCACTTCATCGATGTTGTTGGCATTCAGTTGAGGTGCCGACTGAGCCATCAGGGTTGTCGCCATGGCTCCTGTTGCTAAGGTTAAAAATAGTTTTTTACAATTCATATAGTTAAGTTTTTAATTATTAAGTTCTCTAGGCATAGTGGGACTCACGTTCCTCTTAACCATCCTATTCCCAATTACTTGGCAGTTTCCTTGGAGCTACGCTTGTCTCGGCGGTAGCTACGGTAGTCATCGAGAGGTATCTCCACGTCCGGCTCCACCAATTCGCCCTCACGAGGCAAGGCAAACTTCTGGTACTTGATGTTCAAGCCACGCTCTATCCACATGCTCTCGTAATAAGTCTGGATAGAGAGTATCTTGCGTGTCTCCTCGTCGATGCCCTCCTGATGATAGAGGTCTTCGGTGCGGAAAAGCACAGGCAGATGATTGCCGTCCACCATATAAGTAGTATAGGTGAAGAGGAAATTGGAATCTGTCTTCAGATGGATGATTCCTCCATCTACGAGGAATCTACGATAACGATTCATGAAGTAGGTGGATGTCAATCGCTTGCGAGGGTTCTTCATCTGAGGATCAGAGAAGGTGAGCCAGATTTCCTGCACTTCATCTTCTGCGAAAAAGCGGTCGATGATCTCGATGTTGGTACGGAGGAACGCCACATTCTTCTGTCCTTCCTCTATCGCCTTCTTGGCACCCGTCCACATACGAGCGCCCTTGATATCGACACCGATGAAGTTCATCTCTGGATAGAGCTTGGCAAGTTCTACGGTATATTCACCCTTGCCACAGCCCAACTCCAAGACAATCGGGTTGTCGTTGTGAAAATACACCTCATGCCACTTGCCTTTCATCTCGAAAGGCACGTTATCTATCACACTGTATGGATATTGAAACACATTCTCGAAGCGTTCCATATCCGCAAACTTTGCTAATTTTCCTTTGCTCATTGATTTATATCAGTCACTTTTGTGTGCAAAGTTACAACAATTATATCGTAAATATACGCTTGCCAGAGGGAATTTAAGGGATTTTAAATAATCTATTCCGCTCTCACCCCGAAATACTCGTTGAGTTCTGCGATGGCAGCCCCATTCTCATTGCGCAAATCCTTGATAAGTTTGCCTTTCTCCAAGAGCAAGATGCGAGTGGAGATGTCTGCCACAAAGTTGAGATTATGACTGGAGATGATGACCGTAGTCCCCAATTCTTTACAGAAACGTTGGATGGTATGGGCGATTGTCATCTGTGAGGATGGGTCGAGATAGTTGAAAGGCTCATCCAGAAGGAGCACCTTCGGATTGACAATCATGGCTCCGATGATACCTATCTTCTGTCGGTTTCCTTGCGAGAAATCTCGAAGATACTTCTTTGTTCCCATAATTTCATCGTGCATGAATCCCTCAAACTGCGCCAGTCGCTCCTGCAAGGTAGCATCATCTATCTGGTAGATTTCAGCGATGAAATCGAAGTATTCCTCTGGTGTCAAGAAGTCGATGAGGAACTTTCCATCAATATAACTGCCTGTATATTTCTTCCAAGCCTCACTCTCGTTCACCTTCTGTCCACCACTCTCCACGAAGCCATCATTTGCTTCGATGAGATCGAGCATAAGGCGAAGTAAGGTGGTCTTTCCTGCTCCATTATTTCCTACGAGACCTATCAACTCGCCCGACGCAATCTCCAAATGGTCGATGTCGAGCACGGTCGTATCATTGTATATCTTCTTGAGATTCTCTATTCTAATATTCATAGTTATATATTTTACTTTTCCATAAACGTTTCCATTCGCTTGTATCTTCTCTTGTAGAAGACGGAGGCGAGCTTGGCGATTGCCTTTTCGTGGATAGCCAAGCTGACGAGCGCCAATACTACGCTGGTAATGCACCATGCCATTTCACCTATATATATATACTCGGCAGCCAAAGCCGCAAGTGGCACCAGGAAGGCAACGGCGTAAAGGTTGATTTTCAAGTTGGCTCCCTGCATATTAAACATCGAACTGCCAAATATCTCCAATCGAGTAGAGAACAGACAGGTTGGCAAGTTGAAGAGACTGAGAAATACCGTCATGCCATAAGCGCCGAAGAGCGAGAAAACCGTGACACCCACATTCATCCATATCAAAGGAATGGTAAACAATAAGGCGATGGCACTCACTATCATATAGAAGTAAAAGCAATTCCGCAACATCTGCTCTATCTTCACCGGTTTCGTCATCAAGCCTTGGAAGAAGTTAGCCTCCACACCAAAGGTCCACTGCGACAAGCACAAGGAAGGCATCAGCACGATACCCACGACATAAAGTATGGTAGAAGATTGCCAGTTGACGCCACTGCCATCATTAGGCATCAGCGCATACAAGTAAGCGTCAAAGATAAAGATGCCAGTTACAATCAGCACCATATTGCGCACACGCTTGGCTCTCATCGTCCCGATATATTGCAAACTAAAGAGGCCGACATGATGGAAGCCACGGAATCTTGACACCTTGCGTTTCTGCTCATTATAAATCTTGAGATTCCATAAATACACGATGAGACCAGCGAAAATTGCACCTGCCAAGGCAAAAAGTCCGGCATACGCCATCCCCACGGGGAAGAAGGAAGAAAGCACTAAGAAAGCAATGAGTACGATATACATTCCCATCCATCCCAATATCAAAGGCCACTTGAGCATCCACTCCGTCGCCTTGCGGAAACAGGTGATGTAGATGCCATTGATATAAGAGAAAGCTAACAAGAGCAAGAAACAAATGATGGTTTGCGGTACGCCCAACAAATAGATGAACACCGGAATCATCAGCACTGGAAGAACATAGTTCCAGAAACTCACGAGATTGGTAACCAAGAGAAATCGGTTCCATATACGCTCTGGCACAGGTCGAGACTTCACATAATCGTCCATTGCCGTCATATCTTTCTTCATCACAAGTTTCATGAAGATGTCGGGTATGAGCATGCCGACCACCAGACCTGCACCAAGCAAGGCTGGCATATCGTCCCCACTCAGGCTTCCCCCATTTTCGGTGAAAGTGACGAAGAAACTCACGCCCATCACCACATAGAGGAAGATGATATAACCGCCCACTATCGCATCTCGCTTATGGAAATTGCGCCGTTGCTGCTTCCACCACAACCGTACTAATAATCTTAACATATTTCTCCTTATTATAATGGTAACGAGCGCAAAGGTACACAAAAATCTCCTATTTCGCTTACAAAAGGACAGAAATAACGTAAATATAACAGAAAAAGCGACATTCCCTCTCGGGGTTGCCGCTCATTTCTAACTAACATTAACTTAATGTATCAACTATTCATCAAAACTATTTCACTGGCAGGATGTTGTCTTCCTCATCATAATAGAGAGGAGCCACCTTCAAGCTGCGAAGCCATGTGGTATCATTGGAAGGCACACAGTCATGATGGAAGAGATACCACTGTCCCTTGTACTCACAGATGCTATGATGAGTGGTCCAACCTACCACTGGTTCCAAGATAACGCCCTTATAGGTGAAAGGTCCGTATGGATTGTCACCTACCGCATAACAGAGATAATGGCTATCGCCTGTAGAATAACTGAAGTAATACTTGCCCTTGTACTTGTGCATCCAGCTCGCCTCGAAGAAGCGATGTGGATCGTCAGCAGGCAAGACCTTGCCATTCTCATCCACGATGACAACTGGCTTTGGCATCTCAGCAAACTGCTGCACATCATCGGTCATCATTGCCACACGTGATGGCAGTGGGTCTTCCTTGCCCTCTGGCAGATGCTCACACTTCAACGCCTTGTTGTCCTTGTACCACTGGAGCTGCCCACCCCAGATACCACCGAAATAGCAGTAAATCTTGCCGTCATCGTCCTTGAACACGCAAGGGTCGATGCTGTATGACTTGCGGATAGGGTCGGCATTCGGGATGAATGGACCTTCTGGCTGGTCGGCTACTGCGACACCGAGATGGAACACCCCATTGTAATCCTTAGCAGAGAAGATGAGATAATACTTGCCATCTTTCTCCACCACATCGTTGTCCCACATCTGTTTCTCTGCCCATGGCACATCCTTCACATCAAGAATCACACCGTGGTCGGCCACCTCTCCATCCATCACGTCGTCAAGCGACAGCACATGATAGTCTTTCATTTGGAAGTGACCACCATCATCGTCGAAGCACTCGCCGCTATCCCAGTCATGAGATGGATAGATGTACAAACGACCATTAAACACGTTGGCAGATGGGTCTGCCATATAATCCTTAGGGAACAAATATCTTGATTTCATCGTCTTTATGTTTTAAAATATTACGTTATGAGGAGATTATCTTTGGAAGAGTCTCTCTCCTATTCAAATAATTTCTCGATTTCCTTTACCACTGGCTTCAACTGGTTGTTACGGTCGATGAGCGTTGGATAGTTGGTTCTGCCCTTGATAGGCCAATCGTTCAACCATGTATGACCATCGTTAACGCCCCAGAAGGTGACACGGCTGATAACATCCTTATGACGCTCTATGATTTTGAAGAGGTCAAGATAACGCTGGTTGAAGAGTTTCTGCGCTTTCTTATCCAACCCTTTTACATAAGGATTGTACTTAGCTTGCAGTTCAAAGTTCTGACTAATCTCTGCACCACCGAATCCCTCAGGGTTTGGCAACATATTGACATCCAACTCTGTCATCATCACCTTCACGCCCTCAGCAGCGAAAGCCTCAATGCTCTTCTCATACTCAGCATAGTCAGGATAGTTATATCCATTGTGACTCTGCATACCCACAGCATCAATGCGAAGACCTTTTGACTTCAAACTGCGCACCAACTTGCAGATAGCCTCACGCTTGCCTGGCTTTGAGGTTGAGTAGTCATTGTAGTAGAGTTCGACATTTGGGTCTGCCTCATGGGCGAACTGGAATGCCAGCTCGATGAATTCCGGACCAATGATATTATAATAAGGAGACTTGCGATAGCTGCCATCATCCTCGAAAGCCTCATTGACGACATCCCAACCTTTGATTTTACCTTTATAATGTGTCACTACCGTCATGATGTGGTTATACATTCTACCAATAAGCACCTCACGACTCACAGTTTTGCCATTGGCATCTGTAAACATCCACTTAGGTGGCTGAGAGTGCCATACCAGGCAGTGGCCGATGACGGTCTTCCCATTCCTCTCTGCCCAATCCACAAGTTTGTCGCCATCGGTGAAATCAAAGCGATTGACCTCAGGATGATTTTCCTCACCCTTCATACAGTTTTCTGCTACCACTTGATTGAATTGCTCTTTAACGATAGCCTCTGCCGCAGGGTCTTGTCCCGCTGGCAGACGCGTATCGACAGCGACACCTATCAAGAAGTGCTTGCCCAACGTGCTCTGCAACGAAGGAAGCCCCTCTGCCTTATTACCTTTCTGGGCGAATGCCGCTGAAGCGAGCAACAAGCCCAATGCTAAAGTTGTTATCTTTTTCATAATTGTCTTATAATGATATGTATATCGTTAGAAACAGTGCGAGAAAGAATTTTCTCTCAACTACCTACTACTCTGCCTCCTGATGGCGATCCTCTATCTTCTTGTTGATGTCATCGATGACTTCATCGGTCAATTCGTACTTGGAGATAATGAACATCGCCAAACCCAAAAGGATGGCTGGGATGACGCAAACCAACCAGCGGATACCCTCCTGTGCCAAAGGAGACTGTTGCTCCAGGTCGTTCATGAAGTAAGCACCCGCAGCATTACCAACCGACATCATCGCAAAGGCGGTGATGAAGAAGAGAGCCACGATGCGGAGAGGACGGTTGTGGAAGAACTCTGTCCAAAGGTCGCTCACCTTTACATTTTTGGTCTCCTTCTCGTCCATCACCACACGCTCCTTGGTCTGAGTAAAGCAGAACACCAAGAGAGCGAAACCTACCAAAGCATAAATGAGCATAGCAACAAACCAAGCATTGCTATCCGTAGGCAGAGAATTAGACTCCTGTGCGGCAGCAGCCTGATAGCCCGTCCAAGCGAGCACGGCACCAGGAACCACGCCACCCAATGCCATACCAGCCTTGTAGAAGATACCTGTGAGCGCATTCACGATACCTGCGATACGCTTGCCACTCGTATATTCTGCGAAGGAGATGACCTCAGGAATCAACGCCCACATATAGCCCGTAGCCACGATGACTCCCGTAGATTTGATAAACTGGGCGATATATACGAGAGTTATATGATCCTTGACTGGTCCCATCTTACTGATGAAGTAAAGCATCGCCATACCGATGATAGCCACGGTGAGGAAGATATAGAACATATTCTTCTTGCCCACCTTCTTCTTGATGGCTGGCACCAAAGGCATGAAGATGAAAGAAGGCAACGAACCGAGTCCCATGAAGAGTGCCATCTCAATAGGCAGATCTTTGGCAGCAGCCAACATAGCCACCAAGATAGGCACACCAGCAGACACGCAGAGACCTCCCACGTTCGCCATAAACATACGAACGGATGTCAAAATCGTGATTTCATCGGTATCACGAGTCAAAGAGGAGTTCAATGCTCCGTAAGGCACATTAATTAATGTATAGAGCATAGAGAGACCTACGTAAGTGACGTAAGCATAAATCAACTTGATGGTGTCGGTCTGTCCCTCCATACCATTCCAAAAGCAAAGGATGGCGAGAACCGTTAATGGCAAACCTGCCAAGACGAGATAAGAGCGATACTTACCCCAACGTGGGTTGTGCTTATCGACATAGGTTCCCACCAAAGGATCCCAAAGCACATCGACCAAGCGAACCACCAAGAACATGGTGGCAGCTACGCCAGGATTGAGACCATAGATGTCTGTGTAGAAGAACAACAAGTACATACAGATGGTCTGGTAGATGAGGTTTTGCGCCAAATCACCAGAACCGAATCCGATACGTTGTAGCCAATTCAGTTTGTAGAATCCCTTAGATTCTTGTGATACAGTTGTCTGTTCCATCATATTCTATTATTTTAGTTTTTCTGCTGCAAACTTGCCCATTGCCTCATAGCCCTTAGGGTTGAGGTGGAGCCAATCATCTGAATAGTCTTCCTTCAGGCGTTGTGGGTCTTGCGGATCACGCACCAATTCGTCAAAATCAATGATTTCATCGAAGAAACCTCCCTTTCGAATCCATTCATTCACCTGTTGGCGCATCGCCTCATGCCAGTAAGAATACCAGCCATTGCCTTTGGTTGGAGTGATGGTTGCACCATACACCTTGATGCCTTTTGCCTTCGCTTTGGCGATAAGCACCTTGTAGCAAGCGATCAAGGTGTCAGCCACATGCTCATAGTTGCCTCCGCAACAACCGATGTCGTTGGTTCCCTCGAAAATGACCAACTTATCCACGCCAGTCTGTCCGAGGATGTCACGGTCGAAGCGCTTCATGGCAGGTTCACTAAGTCCACCTTCCACCACGCAGTTGCCACCGATACCTAGGTTGAGCACGCCGTATGGTTTCTCTGCGTTCAAAGCATCCGAAAGGAAATCGGTCCAACGATTCTGCATATTGGTGGTACTTCCACGTCCATCTGTGATAGAGTTACCCAACACAGCTACAACAGGTGTCTTCACGTCCGTCTTCACGTCGATGGCAGAGAGATTGTACCAATGATCCACCTTTTCGCCTTCGACAAAGCTCTTGTCCATAGGCTTGGCTGTACGCACGGAAGAATTCACAATATAAGAGGTGGTACGAGAACCACGATGTGAAGTGGCATGCTTTGGGGTTTGCTCGCCATAGTCGATGGTGATGGTGAGTCGCTGTCCTGCCTTCAAGGTAAACTTCAGATCATCAGAATAGATTGCCTTGCCAGGAGCTATGGTTACATTTTTCTTGCCATTAAACTTGAGATATTTCACCGTCTTGGCTTTGATTTCCCAATTAGCCGACGCATCAGTATCAGCAATGTACACCGACTTGATGCCCACAGGTTCCTTACTGAACTCATTGCTCAGTTTGAGTCGCATCTCATTGCCACCGAAAGACACATGCACAACCTGTCGGCAAGAACGATTGCTCAGGCTTTCCTTAGGCATGTCACCCTTCCCCGTATATTCCACTGCGGTAGCCCATGTGCCTTTCCAAACGTTCTGCGCCTCAAGTCCAGTGCAAGCCGAGGACAAGAGAGCTATCATCAAACTTAGTTTCTTTTTTCTATTAATCATCATTTGACTGTTTGTTATTAAGTTGTTTAACCGAAATGTCAAGTCGTTATTGTCGTTTAGCGATTGCAAATTTACAAAAACCTCCTTTATACGACAACTTTTGCAGTTACGATAACATTTCTATTTGTTTCATAAAGGCGATGGATAAAGAAAAGATACAAGAAACAAAACAAAACGACACAGAAAGATAATTAATATTTGGTCGTTTCATTCTTTTTTGCTACTTTTGCAAGCGTAATTGGATACAGCAATGTACTATTTAACCTAGATTCATTAAAAACTACAATAAATGAAACTGACGAAACATTTGGCATCAATTATATTATGTGGCTTCGTCTCACTGATGATGTGGGCTGATGGAGGGGAGCTATATACATCTGGCAAGTTGTCAAGTTTGCTCATCAACTGCATTACGCAAGACAAGTATGGATTTATCTGGGTGGGCACGGAGTACGGACTCAGCCGATTCGACGGCTACCGTTTCACCAACTATCTCCACAATGAGAAAGACACAACTTCCATCACCGACAACATCATCTCCAGTTTTCTCGTAGATAAGAAAGGCAACCTGTGGATAGGATGTGCCAAAGGACTGATGCGCTACAATTATGAGACGAACGACTTCACTCGTCTCAAGTTCCCCGACGGCAGAAAACCTCGCATCTACTCGCTAGTAGAAAGTCACAACGGCGACATTCTGATGGGAACCGCAGGTTTCGGACTTTACTCATTGAGAAAAGACAGCAAGCGCATCGTTCACGAACGGCAATATGCCGAGCGTGAGACAGACGTCTTCTTCACTCACATCTACGAAGACCAACATCATTATTTCTGGCAGAGTAGCCACCTCTCCACCTTTTCTCGCTTCATCAAGAGCCAAGGTAAGGTGGCTCGCAAGGACTTCAAATCTCCTTGCGGTGCCCCTATCGCCTTTATCCAACATCGTCCACAAGCCATGCTCATCGTCTGTATGTATGGCATTCTCTACTATGACTATAAGACGGGCAAGATAGGTGATGCCGGTTACGACTTCGGCATCTATAAGAATAATGTGACCATCAACAACGCCACCTTCGACCATGAAGGCAATCTCTACATCAGTACCTCTGAGCATGGAGCTTTGCTCATCAAGAAAGGGAGCAACAAGGTGGTACAGTTGGAGAACACCAATGGAAGCTTCAACCTAGGCACCGCCTTCGTCAACGACATCATCGAAGACAAGGACCACAACCTCTGGATAGGATGCTACAAGAAAGGTCTCTACCTACTCAACCAACGACAGCAAGCCTTCAATTCCTGGAGCTTTGCCGCCCAAAATTATATTATTGGTAGCAGCGTATCATCCATTACCCCTGGTGCCAATGGCGAGACTTGGTGTACAGTACAAAACAGTGGCGTATATTGCTTCGACCCAACAGGCAAGATTATCGCCCATCCGAAATCACCAGCTGGAACCTGTATCATCTACAAAGATCGCCGTGGCAACTATTGGATTAGCAATGGTAATGCCCTCTACAGCTACAATCCATACACGGGAGCCTACCAGCAGAAACTCACGTTCACCAGCGCCGGCATCTATGGAATGACCGATGACTACGATGGAAATCTCTATATATCCGTCTATAGCAAGGGACTATATATATATAATGTGGAAAGTGGAGCCGTCAGGATACTCAATATGCAGCAACGAGGCAACAAGGGTTACCTCTGCAACGACTGGGTAAGAAGCATGGCACTCGACCATACCAACCATCTCTGGGTAGGAACCTCCAATGGTGTATCTTGCCTCAACACCAAGACCTGGAGTTTCAAGGACTTCGGATGGAACCATCTCTTGCAAGACCATCAAGCCAATGCCATCTGCGAAGGTGACAATGGCGAGATTGTCATCGGCACAGAAGAAGGTCTCTATGAATTTGACAGGAAGAAGAACAAGCTTGTTCCATTCCCCAACGCCGAAGCTTTGAAGGGAAAACAAGTGTGCGGTATCGTCAAGGACAAGCAAGGTGACCTATGGATCAGCACAACGATGGGTATCTGGCAATACGAGAAGAAAAAACGCCATTTCATCGGTCATATCAATGGAAACGGGCTTACCAACAAAGAGTATGTATTAGGCTCTTTCATGCACACTTCCGACGATCTCACCGCTTTCGGTACGAGCGATGGAATCACGGCTTTTTATCCAGAAGTAGTCAAAGCCAACAAGATGGAACTCGGCAATGTATATCTCACCAACTTCCTAGTGGATGGCGAGCCCATCAACTGTCATGCCGAGCGCTTCTCTATTCCATATTCTCAGAATTCCTTCACCTTGGAGTTCTCCTTGCTGAATTACAAGAACACGGACAATATCAGTTTCCAATACCGCATCAATGAGGGAAAATGGAACAGTACCAACGAAGGCGTGAACGCCATATCTTTCAATAAGTTGAACCCTGGCAAATACATCATCGAGGTCAGGGCGGCAGGCAACGGAAGCTACTCCAAGCATATCACCACCATCACCGTGGTGGTCAAGGACCCGTGGTATGCCTCCCCACTTGCTTACATCACCTACATTCTGATATTCATCAGTCTATTGGCATACATTATATATACGTATGAACGTAGGAGAAAGGCAGACCTCGACGAGACCAAGATGCAGTTTCTGATCAATGCCACCCACGACATTCGCTCACCGCTGACACTCATCATGGGACCGCTCAACAAGTTGAAAGCTCGCCTGACAGATGCAAAGAGCAAGCAAGACTTGGACACCATCGACCGCAATGCGCAACGCCTGCTTCTCTTGGTAAACCAAATCTTGGACGAGCGCAAGATTGACAAGAACCAAATGCGCCTGCACTGTCAACCTACCCAGTTGCAAGAGTTTATCAAGGGCATCACCTCCCTCTTCTCCTTCAATGCCAACGAGCGAGGTATCAGCCTCAACTTGGAGGAAGAAGACAATCTGGAAGGAAAGCCTCTGGAAGTATGGATAGACCGCATCAACTTCGATAAGGTGATCAGCAACTTGCTGTCGAATGCCATGAAATATACATTTGATGGCGGCAACATCACCATCCGCATCGGAAGGGATGACAAGCATGCCATCATCAAGGTAATGGATACTGGAATAGGATTCAAAGAAGACAAGACAGACCGCCTCTTTGAGCGATTCTATCAAGGCAAAAATTCCAGCGACCTACACATTGAAGGCACGGGCATCGGCTTAAACCTGAGTCGTGCCATCACCCAAATGCACGGAGGAAGCATCAAGGCGTTCAACCGTACAGATGGTATCAAGGGAGCCTGCCTCGAAGTAATTCTGCCTCTTGGCAATGCACACTTGAAGCCAGAGGAAATATTGCAAGAAGAAGACAAGGCAAAGACAGAAGAAGGCTGCAAGAAAAAACAAGCCAGCAAGAACTTCAACATCCTTTTGGTGGATGATGATGCAGAAATCGCCCAGTACATCCAGGCAGAACTCAGTGACTGGTATCGTTTCGACTATGCCCCTAACGGCAAGGAAGGACTGAAGACCTTGCTCACGGGTAAGTACGACCTTGTCATCAGCGACGTGATGATGCCTGAGATGGATGGCATCACACTGCTCAAGAATATCAAGGCAAACTCCAACATCAGTGATATTCCTGTCATCTTGCTCACCTCGAAGAGCGAGGTCGAGAACCGACTGGAAGGTTTGAAGAAAGGAGCCGACGCCTTCCTTGCCAAGCCTTTCAATATGGAAGAGTTGCACATTCTCATCGACAACCTGGTAGATAACGTGCGACGCATCCGTGGTAAGTACTCCGGGGCACAAGGACAGAAGGAGAAGATAGACAAGATAGAGGTGAAGGGCAACAATGATGCTTTGATGGAACGCATCATGAAATGCATCAACGCCAACCTCACCGATCCAGACTTCAACGTAGAGAAGTTGACCGAGGAGGCGGGCATCAGCCGTGCCCAACTACATCGCAAGATGAAGGAGATAGCAGGCGTTTCCACCGGTGAATTCATCAGAAATCTCCGTTTGGAGCAAGCAGCACGCCTCATCGGAGAAGGCAAGATCAACATTACCCAGGTGGCGTACTCCGTGGGCTTCAACAACCAGACTCACTTCTCAACCATCTTCAAAAAGCACTTCGGAATGTCACCTTCCGAATATGCTGAAACAAAAAGAAACGAGAAATAAGCAGTTAGACACATCGGATAAGGAGTTTTTTCGTACTTTTGCAGCAGAGATTTCCAAGAACAAAATCTAAACAATAAACAATCTGCAAACGTATGAAGAAATACCTTATCTCATTATTGGCGCTTGCCACTTCTATCATTATGCAAGCACAAGTTGCTCCGTCCGCCGCTTCCCAAGATGGCTCGGCACTTTGGCTCAACAACCAAAACCTTGGCACATGCCAAGTAAGCGGAGCTGACTCCGACAACGCCACCTTGGCGATTGCTAAGGATGAGCTCAGCAAAAACTACAAGGGCAAAGCGGTCACTTTCCAAATAGACCCAAGCCTCAACCTAGGCGAAGGCTACCAGATAACCCCTACCTCCATCAAGGCAAGCCAAGCCATCGGCATTCTCTATGGCGCATACGAATTGATTCGTCTCCAAGCATTAGGCGATGCTGACAACATGAACAAGACCGAGAAACCTGCCGTCAAATTGCGCATCCTCAACCATTGGGATAACCTTGATGGCAGCATCGAACGTGGCTATGCCGGCAAGAGCATCTGGAAATGGGAAGACATCAAACTAGACAAGAGCGGCAAGGCTAAAAGCATCAGCAAGAACCTTCACGACCGCCTCATCACCTATGCCCGTGCCAATGCCTCATTGGGCATCAATGGCAGTGTGCTCAACAATGTGAACGCCTCTCCAAAGATGATGACAGCCGAATATATTAATAAGGTGAAAGTCATCGCCAACATCTTCCGACCATACGGTATCCGAGTCTATCTCTCCATCAACTTCGCCTCTCCAATGGCACTGGGTTATACCAAGACCGCCGACCCTCTCGACAAGAAGGTACAACAGTGGTGGCAGAAGAAAGCCAAGGAAATCTATGCTGCCATCCCAGACTTCGGCGGTTTCTTGGTCAAGGCCAACTCTGAGGGACAACCAGGACCTGGCGACTACCATCGCACCCATGCCGAAGGAGCCAATATGCTCGCCGATGCCCTGAAACCATTTGGTGGTATTGTAATGTGGCGTTCTTTCGTATATGGTGCCAACCATAAGGGAGAAGACCGAGTAAAGCAAGCCGTGAGCGAGTTCAAGAACTTGGATGGCAAGTTCCGTGACAATGTCATCTTGCAATCCAAGAACGGTCCACTCGACTTCCAACCACGTGAGCCATACGCCCCTATCTTCGACAACATTCACCAGACTCAACAGATGGCAGAACTCCAGATTACCCAGGAATACCTCGGACAATCGAAGCATCTCACCTATCTCGCCCCTATGTGGAAGGAGTTCTTTGGTTTTGTAAACCCAAGCCGACTCAAAGGAATCGCAGGCGTTGCCAACATCGGTGACGATGCCAACTGGTGTGGGCATCCTTTCTCACAAGCCAACTGGTACGCTTTCGGTCGCTTGGCATGGAACCCATCGATTTCATCGGAGCAAATCGCCCATGAATGGCTTGTTCAGACCTATGGCTGCAAAGACGAGAACTTCACCAAACCAGTAGAAATGATGATGATGACCTCACGTGAGGCTTGCGTCAACTATATGATGCCACTCGGCTTGCACCACATCTTCAAGTTCGACCATCATTATGGCCCTGAGCCTGATGGTTTCATCGCCAGTTATCCGTTGGAATGGTGCCCTGTGTATTATCACAAGGCAGATGCCAATGGCATAGGCTTCGACCGCTCATCCAAAGGAACAGATGCCGTTGGCCAGTACCCAGAGCCCTATCGCAGTCTTTACGACAACATCGATACATGCCCTGAGGAATATCTCCTTTGGTTCCATCACATGCCATGGAGCTACAAGCTTTCATCGGGCAGCACCCTCTGGCAAGAGCTCTGCATGAGATACAACATGGGTGTGGCTATGGTAGAAACCTATCGCGACTTTTGGCACACTAGCACTAAGAAGTACATGAAGGGTCATGAGACGGAATGGCAGATGAGCGATTCCTTGCTCAACGTACAGTTGGAGAATGCCAAGGAATGGCGAGACACCTGTCTGAAATACTTCCAGACGTTCTCTAAAATGCCAATAGAATAAAGCATTATGCGCCAATAAGAGCAAAAATGAATACACACATCTATAAAAAGAGACACTCATATGTATAAAATGTTCTTATTGGCGTATAAAATCGTAAGTGAAACAAGAAATGAGACATGCGAAAATACTGATGACACAATATTTTCCCATGAATTGGGGAATTATTGCTACATTTGCAACCGAAAGTAAAAGAAGAAAATAAACCAAAACAATTAAAAACCAATTAATCATGAAACATGCAAGTACCGCAATGAAGGCCCTTGCATTGTCTTTCGCTCTGTCTTTGGCACCAATCAATGGAGCCTGGGCGCAAGGCAATGCCGTAAAGGGTACGGTAGTGGGAGATGACGGACCTGTCATCGGAGCTACCATTCGTGTGAAGGGTTCACCTAACGTGGCTGCAGTTACCGACCTTGACGGTAACTTCACTATCAACGCCCCGAAAGGTGCCACCCTGCAAATCTCCTATCTAGGTTACAAGAACAAAGAAGTAAAGGTGGGCGCAGGACATCTTGACGTCACCTTGTTGCAAGATGCCGAACTCCTCAACGAAGTGGTCGTTGTAGGTTATGGTCAGATGAAGCGTGCCGACCTCACAGGTTCCGTGGCATCTGTAGGCGAAAAAGCCATCGAGAAAAGCGTGGCAACCAGTATCGACCAAGTCCTCCAAGGTCGTGCTGCCGGTGTGCAAATCCAAGCCAATACAGGTACTCCTGGTGGTAGCAACACCATCCGCATCCGTGGTACAAACTCTCTCAATGCCACCTCTCAGCCTATCTTCGTCATCGATGGTGTTATCATCGACTCTGCAGGCGAGGACGAGGGAAACTCCAACCCACTCTCACTCATCAACCCTAGCGACATCGTGAGCATGGACATCTTGAAGGATGCCTCTGCCACCGCCATCTATGGTTCTCGTGCTTCTAATGGTGTCATCATGATTACCACCAAGCGTGGACAGAGTGGAGAGGCTAACATCACATACGACGGCTATGTAGGTTGGCAGGCGATGCCTGGCAAGCTCGACGTGATGAACCTCCGTGAGTACGCACAACACTACAAGGATATTACCAATGCACAAATCAAGCCAGCTTCCAGCACATGGATTCGTGGCGACTTGATGGGCAATGGTACCGACTGGCAGGACGAATTGTATCGCAAGGCACTCATGACCAGCCATAACGTGAGCATGAGTGGCGGCAACAAGGACATCACCTATGCCATCAGCGCAGGTTATCTCGACCAAGACGGTATCGCCATTGGTTCTGGCTTCAAGCGCCAAACCCTCCGTGGTAATGTCGATGCACAAATCAAGAAGTGGCTCAAAGGTGGCATCAACTTCTCACTCGCCGACAGCAAGCAAACTACTTCTTCCACCTATAATATTATTATGACTGCGCTGACATCTCAGCCATCTGTAGCCGTACGCAACCCAGAGGGCAACTACGACGGACCAGACGACCAGTGGATGCCAGACAACCCTGTGGCTCTTGCTGAGATTACCGACAACCACAACAAGAAGACCAACTTCCGTGTCAACACCTATCTGGAGGCTACCATTCTCAAGGGCTTGACCTTCAAGACAGAGTTATCGGCTGATTACAACTTCAACAACTACTATTATTTTCAGCCAGACTATCAGTTTGGCGTAAAGACCAATGACGTGCGCTCTGGCAAGTGGACCAAGAGCAACTCCAAGTACTGGTCTTGGCGCAACATCTTGACTTACAACAACACCTTCGGCAAGCACAATATGAACGTGATGGTAGGTCAGGAGATGAGTCACAACCACTGGGAGAACCAAGTAGGTTCCACCACAGGCTACCTCTCCAACTCAGCCACCGACATCTCTGCCGGTAGCTATGCCGACAGCCGTGCCACAGGTTATCAGAACAACACCGCCTTGTTCTCTTACTTCGGCCGTGCCTTCTACAGTTTCGACGATCGCTATCTCTTGACCGCTACCCTCCGCCGCGATGGTAGTAGCAAGTTTGCAGAAGGTCATCGCTGGGGTTGGTTCCCATCAGCAGCCTTCGCATGGCGTGCCAGCAACGAGGCTTTCTTGAAAGACAACAAGGTCATCAGCAACTTGAAGTTCCGTCTCGGTTGGGGTGCCACTGGTAACCAGAATGTTGAGGACTGGGCTTACACCGCTCTCCTCGCCACCTATACCACACCATGGGGTGTAGGTGTATTGAATGCCAACAACGCCAACCCTAACTTGAAGTGGGAGACCACCTACTCTACCAACGTGGGTATTGACCTCAGCCTCTTCAATGGTCGCATCGAGTTTATCGCCGACTGGTACTACAAGAAGACCAAGGACTTGCTCTTGAAGCTCGACCTCCCTGCATTCTTGGGTTCAGGCGCTGGTTCTGGTTATGGTGTAGCCAGCAACCCTTGGGGTAACATCGGTAGCTTGCGCAACACAGGTGTCGAGTTTACCTTGAACACCGACAACATCGAATACAAGGGTTTCTCATGGCGTACCAACGCCGTGCTCTCCCTGAACCGCAACAAGGTGGTGTCTCTCGATACCGCCACAGGTACCTTGCCTAAGACCTTGCAGATTGGTTCTGAGACTGCTACCGTCACCAATACCATCGTAGGTCAGCCTATCGGACAGTTCTGGGGCTACAAGGTGATTGGACGTTTCGATAAGCCAGAGGACTTCTACTATAAGGACAAGAACGGCAACGTGAAGCAAGTTGCCATCCCAGAGGGAAGCAAGATTGCACAGAACGGAACATGGCTCGGCGACTACATCTTCGCTGATCTCAACAATGATGGTGTCATCAATAATGACGACCAGACCTTCATCGGCAATCCTGAGCCTAAGTTCACCTGGGGCTTCGGCAATACCTTCTCTTACAAGGGCATCGACTTAACCATCCAGTTCAGTGGTTCTTATGGCAATAAGATTCTCAACTATGGTCGCCGCAGTCTGGAAGTATCAGGTTCCACCTCCAACCTGCTCCGTTCGGTAATGGACTTCGCACGTGTAGAGAAGATAGACCCTAATGGTCCAGACGATTACCGCAACTATCATGTAACGAACCCAGAGACAATCCAGCCTCGCCTTTACACATCGAGCAACAGCAACCGCAACGACCGTGTGAGCGATGCCTATGTAGAGGATGGTTCTTACATCCGCTTGCAGAACATCTCACTCTCTTACACCTTGCCACGCACCTGGTTGAAGCACATCTATCTGACCAACGTGAAGATATACTGCAACCTCCAGAACGTAGCAACCATCACGAAGTACAAGGGATATGACCCTGAGATAGGTAGTCTTTGGGGCAATGCGCTGATGAATGGTATCGACTATGGTCGTTATCCTTCTCCACGCATCTACACCTTTGGATTGAACGTAACATTCTAATGAAAGAAAGGAGAACATAACATGAAAAAGATATTATTATATACAGCAGCTTTGGCAGGAATCCTTTCGTTCAGCAGTTGTGCGGAAGACTTCCTCAAGCAGAAGAACTCCTATCAGTTGAGTCCTGACAACTACTACGAGTCGGACGATGCGGTGGCTTCGGCTACTTATCCACTCTACAACTATGTGTGGTATGACTTCAATGATAAGTTCTATTACGGTATGGGCGATGGACGTGCCAACAACATCACGGCACAGTACTCCAACTACATCTACCCTTACACCAACTTCACAGAGAACTCCCTCTCACAGGGTTTGAGCGAGGCATGGGGCTCACTCTACTCTGTCGTTTCACAGAGTAACAACACCATCAACAACCTCCTCACCAAGTGTACATCAAGCGTGAGCGAGACTGCCAAGATACAAGGTATTGCCGAGGCTCGCTTCATGCGTGGTTTGGCTTACTGGTACATCGGCACACTCTGGGGATGCGGTATCATCTATACCAACACCTCCGACTTGGTCAACAACTACGTCGTGCCTGCACAGCCTCGTGAGGATGTCATCGAGTTTGCCATCCGAGACATGGAATATGCTGCCAAGAATCTTCCAGCATCTCAGGGACAAGTTGGTCGCGTCAACAAATACACCGCATACGGTATGTTGAGCCGTCTCTACCTCTCCATGGCAGGCTTGACCACAAGCGGAGCTTATGATGGCACCAACATTGCCACCGACTTCAATCGTGGCACTCGCAACGAGTACTATCTCGACCTCGCCAAGAAGGCTGCCCTCAAGGTAATCAAGGAAAGCAACTACAAGTTGCTCGACAACTATGACGACCTTTGGAGTTACAACAACATCAACAACAATGACGAAGCGATGTTCCAACTCCAGTTTATCAAGGGTGATGGTGCCGGCGGTGCAGCACAGAGCATGACCCGCTTCCTCGCTTGGAGCACCATGGTAGGCGATACCAATGCTTGGGGTGGAGCTACCTATTGCTCTTACGACCTCTGGAACGAGTTCTCCAACTATGACGATGAAACTCTTGACACCAAGGCTATGGTAGATACCAAGCGCCGCCACAACTCCATCGCTTTCTATGGCGAGTCTTATCCGGAGTTGAGTGCCGACCCTAGCGATCCATACGTATATGGTGTAACAGAAAGTCCTGGTTCTCAGGGTGCCAACATCAAGAAGTATGTCATCGGAACCAAGAAGGTGAATGGATTCAGCGTACCAAACAACTCTGGTATCAACACCTACATGATGCGTCTAGCCGAGGTATATCTCAACTATGCAGAGGCTGTGCTTGGCAACAACGAGAGCACTACCGACGCTGATGCGTTGAAGTACTTCAATGCCATTCGCAAGCGTGTCGGCATGCCAGAGAAGAGCAAGATTGGTTATGAGGACCTTCGACATGAGAACCGTATGGAGTTCGCCTTCGAGGGCTTGTATTGGTACTTCCTCGTTCGTCAAGGATATTATCAGCAGCAGAAGATTGTGAACTACTGCAACGACCAGAACCGCAATGCTAGCTACTTCGAGAGTAGCACCAATACTTATAAGTTGAGCAAAGACTACAGCGCTCCTGGTCCTGGTGTGGCAACCGCTACCGCCAAGAGTTTGACACTTCCTATGGCTGATACCGACCAGACCAAGAACCCTAACTTGAAGACTGATGCCGATGGCAACATCAAGACCGTGAAGTATGAGTTTGGTGAGCGTGAGGTGGACGAGGCAACCCTCTTCGACTAAATCACAAACCCGCTTATGGATTCAAGACGAAATCAGTCTTACAGTTATATCATTAACAGATTAAAACGATGAAAATCATGAAAAGATATATATATAATAAGGTGGAGAAGATGCTCAAGGGCTTGGTTCCCTTGATGCTGCTCGCCATCGTTCCATCGCTCACCTCTTGTAACGACGACGATGACTGCCAATCTACCACCATGACCATCAACAAGGTCTTCCTGGAAGATACCAAGGCTGAAGATGGCAACTACGACCGTGAGGTAGAGTTTGCTCGCCTCGGTCAGACCCTCCGCATCGAAGGTTCCGGCTTCTCAGGCTTGAAGAAAATCTATGTGAATGGCTTCGAGACTTACTTCAACAATGCGTTGATGACCGACAACAACATCTGGGTGACTCTCAACAGCAAGACTCCTGTAGCAAAGGCTGACGCAAGTGTACGCAACACCATCCGCTTTGTGAAGGATAACACAGAGACTACTTATCAGTTCACTATCCGTGCCGCAGCTCCTGTTATCGCAAGCATCGACAACACCTTGCCACAAGCAGGCGAGACCGTCAAGGTATCGGGTGCCAACCTCGATGGTACGACCAAGGTAACTCTTCCTGACGGAACAGAAATCACCGAAGGCATCGTCAATGACGAGGAAGACGGCGAATGGTTCACCTTCACCATGCCTAGCGGCGTGACTGAAAGCGGTAGCATCACTACAGAGGGAGCCAATGGTACCGCCATCTCTCCTGCCTACTTCAACAACAACAGTTGCTACGTCATCAACTTTGATGGTAAGGGTACACAGGGCGGTTGGAGTGCTACTTTTAAGGCTGAAGACTTGGTAGATGATCCTTTGCACTCTGGACGTGGCAAGGTCATCCAAATCATTCCTGACAGCTATCTCACAGACAATCCTGACGGAGTGAAGGCTGGTGTAGCCAGCATCAAGGGATATTGGACAGCCGGCAATGACGATGCAGACGATGACTGGAACCGCATGACCAGCTTCATCCCTGGCACCACTCCACTCGATTCCGTAGCTTTGCAGTTTGATGTATATTGCCCAGAGGAATGGGACTTGAGCGGTCAGATTGAGTTTACCCTCCAGAACAACCTTTCCAACTATGGCTATGGTTCTGCTTGCACCAAGTACAGCAAGGACTACAAGAACCAAGGATATGCTTGGGTGCCATGGCTCGACCGTGAGACAGGCAAGCACATGGCGTTCACCACTGGAGAAAGATGGCAGACCATCACCATTCCACTCACCGCATTCGGTAACTACACCAACGATGAGTTGACTTGGACTTTCCAGAATGTCATCGACGACAAGAACGCAGGAAGCTACAGAAACTTCGGTATCTTGTTCTGCAATCCAGACTTGAAGTGGGACACTGAGGCAGAAGACCCAGACTATCCATCACAGCTCTTCAACAAGAAGATCTACCTGGACAACTTCCGCATCGTGCCTATCACAGCCATCACCGTCTCTGACTATTAATCAGAGGAAAGGCATCAGATTTATTAATCTTTAAAAGAGAAAGAATAATGAAAATCATAAGAATCATCATTCAAGTAGTAGCATCCACGATGCTACTCACTGGTTGCGACGACCAAATCATGCAATGGGGCAAGCCTGGCGACCACGCCGACGTGACCTCTGCCGACCTTCCTCTCGCCGTGAAGGAGGTAATCGCCAACTACGACAATATCAAGGACTACGCTAGCCAATATACCCCTAATATGATCATCGGTATCGGTATGGGCGCAGATCTATACGTGAACAATGAGAAAGGCGAAGGCGATCTTATCAACGCCAACTACCAGATGTTCACTCCTGGCAACGCCATGAAGAGCGATGCCATGCTTGGCAATAGTGGAACCATCAACTTCGCTACTGTCGATAAACTCTTGGCATCCATGCCTGAGGGAATGAAACTCTATGGTCATAACTTTTTCTGGCATACCCAGCAGAACCAGAGCTACCTCAAATCGCTCATCGCTCCTACACTCGTGGTGGAAAGCAGCAGCGACATCCAAACCATCATCAAGAATGGTGACTTCGAGAAAGGCGACAAGAGCAGTTGGAGTTCTTGGGGAAATAATAGCACTACAGAAGCTTGCGCAGAAGCTGCCAAAGAAGGAAGCTATGGTCTCAAACTTGTCAATCCTAAGGATGGCTCTGACTACTATGTAGCCCAGCTTGCACAAGACCTAGACAATGTTTTGGAAGTTGGCAAGACCTATACTATCCGTTTCCAAGCAAAATCATCAGTTGCAGGCGATGTTTTGCAGTTCTGCACCCAAAACAGCAAGGACTATTCTGGAGAAGGCTATCACGCATTCACTGTTGGTACCGACTGGACCACCATCGAGTATGATTACACTTGCAGCAAGGAAAACATCAATCGCATCCTCCTCAACTTCGGAAAGGTGGCTGGTACATTCTATCTCGACAATATCGAGTTCGGTATCAAGCAAGAAGACCCAATGGACAATATCATGGCAGGCGATGCTTCCGACTTCGAAGGTGGCACCACTGGCGGTTGGGGCTCTTGGGGCAGCAACAAGGAAAGTGCCGAAGTGGTAGAAGGCGAAGGTTATAAAGATACCTACGGATTGGTATTGAAGAACAAGGGAGATGGCAACGCTTGGGAAGCTCAGTGTGCTTACACCTTCGACGATGCCCTGCAAGCTGGCAAGAAGTACATCATCCAGTTCTATGCCAAATCAACCTCTACCGCAGGTGAGTTGCAATTCCAGTATCAGAATGGAACGACTTATCAATCCCAGGGTGGTTACAACACATTTACCGTAGGCAAGGATTGGACCAAGTGTGAATATGAGTTCACGCCAACTCCAGAAGATGCCAACCGCATCATCCTCAACTTCGGCAAGGTAGGAGCTACTTATTATATCGACAACATCAAGTTCGGTCTCGCCAAAGACCAAGGCACATCAACAGGCGCAAAGCAGATTCTCTTCCGTGCTCACAGCAAGCAGCGTCGTGCTGCCAGCAAGAGCTACTATGTATTGAAGACTCCTGCCGAGAAGCAGGCAGCTCTCGAAGGTGCTATGGAGGCTTGGGTAAGCGGCGTAGCCAACCACTTAAAGGAAAAGGGTGTTACTCCTTACGGCTATGATGTAGTCAATGAACCTATCGCTGATGGCAGCAACAAGTTCCGTGGTCTCGACGAAGGCATCTTCGGTACCGACGACGATGCAGCACCAGAAGAGACTGTAGCTGATGGTTTGAGCCTGAATTGGGGTAACAACCACTGGTATTGGGGTTACTACGTGCCAGACTATCATGTCAAGGCATTCCAGTTGGCTCGCAAGTACTTGCCAGCAGAGACCAAACTGTTCGTCAACGATTACAACTTGGAGACCTCTCCTAAGAAGCTCGAAGCCCTCGTGAAGTTCGTCAACGAGATTGACACCAAGAACGGCTCTCCTATCGTGGATGGTATCGGCACGCAGATGCACGTCACCCTCTCCAGCAGCGACGATGCTACCAAGAACGCCGAGAACATCGCAGCCTTGAAAGAGAAGGTAGATGCTATGTTCCAGACGATGGCAGCCACAGGTAAGTTGGTACGTGTCACCGAGCTTGACATTTCTCTTGGCACAGGTTCTCCTTCAGCCAATCAGTACAAGGCTCAGAGCGACTGCTACCAGATGATCGTGGAGTCTTACAAGGCAAACGTTCCTGCAGCCCAGCAGAGCGGTATCACCATCTGGAGTTTGTCTGACAATGAGGCTGAACATGAGTACTGGCTAAAGGGTCAGGTGCCAAACCTCTTCGACAAAGACTACAAGCGCAAGTGGGCTTACAAGGGCTTCTGCGATGGTATCGCAGGCGAAGACCTCGGCTTGAAGTTCGGAGGTGACGAATACAAGGCATACTACGAGAAGAACAACGTTTCTTCAAGTGTAAGCAAATAAGAATAGATTAAAAGCAATAAGATAAAAGGTGTGTCCACTGCGCTCGGAGAAGAGCGACGGGTGGACACACCTTTATATATATTACGCTTGATAATAAATTTCATCTTCTGCTTCGTTTGGCTTACAATACCCCGCATCGGCAAAGATGCCTAGGAAGCACAAATCTTCATCAAGTTCTGGCCAATGTATGCCATATCTACTAAGCAGAAAGTCTTTTCGCTGCCCTGGCGTCGCACAGGCCAGCTTAGCCCAACGGCTGAAAGGATAATTTGCTTTCCAGCCATTTTGAGTCTCAGCCCAAACATGAGCCTCATCCACCCAAACCTTATTTACTCTGTATAGTTCCATACTTTTTATTTTTGATTAAAGTATTCTTTCCACCTATCAATAATCACTTCTTCGTTTTCAGAAATAATTGATTCTATTAGTGCGATGTCATGCTTCTTAAAACCATGATTATACACTTGCGTCAAAGGTGACACATTGTATTTTGCCTCATTCCCATCTTTGATGATATGAACATGAATGGGAGTATGGTCGTTCGAATAGAACATAAATCTAAAACCGAAAAAGATGAATATTGTTGGCATAATTATTTTTTGTAGCAAAGATACATTATTCTTTTGAATCAAGCAAGAAAATCTGTAGAAAATTTTAGTTTATTCTTTTCAGATATTCGTAATCGCTCCAAACCAAATAATGTATCTTCTCGATTCTTCTATAAATGACATAGATAGAAGCTGCAAGCATCATCAAAAGCAAAATTATTACTATAATATAAAACTTATCATTTGGCTATGTTATTAGAAAGCCAAAGCAGTCAGAGTATTTACTAAATGGAAGTGTCACAAAAAGACTTATAGGAATAAACATGTTCTCTAAAAAGGCAACTTGTCCCTCAATATAAGAAACGGAATAGTTGCTATTATTCTTTTGGTCATAATAATACGCCTCATAATAAAAATCCAACAGCTTTACTTCACCTTTCTCTTTACGAGGGAAATAATAATTATATCTGACTACTAGGATTTCAAAAATAACCACAAAGAAGTTTATTAACCAAGTTAGACAAGAACATCAGCAATAGATGTTTACAGATATTACAATTAACCCAAATAACAGAAAGTATGAAGCAATATGTTTAAACCAATTTTTCAATGTTGCCGTGTATTTCTTGTTTTCAAATATGCTTGGCAGATATCTAGGTGTCCCTATTTCTTTATTTATGTTTTCGAGCTGGCTAGCTACTATTGTTGTGTTGTTTCTTAATTCACTCCATATATTTCGACTTATTAATTCATTGATAATGCCTATAAAATATGACAATGTGAATGCCACAATCCAAAATATTGTAGAATTAACCATACAATCATTAATTGTCCATTGATAACCGAGTAAGGAGGTGATGAATAGCAATATTGTGAAGCCTGGTATAACCATAGCTATTATGTCATAAAGGGAAAACTTGGAGATAATATTCATGGTTTTAAATATCTTAGTTGTTTGATTATTATTAATAAAGGTGTGCCCACGCGCTCGAAGACGAGCAGCAAGAAGCACACCTTAATAATATTTTACTGAGCCTTCGGAACAGCTACAACTGGATTGTTGTTGCCTACCAAAGCTTCATTATGATTTTCCTCATCTTCTGGAATCAAGTACAAGAATATAGGAGATTCTGCTGGCAAGTTAAATCTTACAGAAACTTCATAATTAGCACCTGTACGATCCAAAGGTTTCTTTAAGCGGAGCAAATCTGTGAAAGAGAATCCCTCACCCCACAACTCAACTCTTCTTTGGAACCAAACTGCATCTTGCACACCTTCTGCAGTAGTTGCATTGCAAGTATAAGAAGGGTCACGATATGTTCTGACGAAGTTCTCCAAAATTCGTTTGCCTTCTTCTACATTACCACCCATTGCAGTAGCCTCAGCTTGGATGAGAATCATTTCCTCTACACGCATCAATGGAATATCACAAGCATTCAGCTCATTACCATACTGATTCTTGTATGCACCAAACTTTACATTGGTATAAGGTTCTGTGATGTCAGCAACCTCATCACCTGTCTGATTATATACAGCGAGGTATTTTACGACATTTCCGTCCTCGTCCTCATCTTCTTGATGAACCACATATTTTGGATTGACAATTGGTGAGTTCAAGTTCTCATCAATCCACCATCCCTTGCGAACGTCTGTAGAAGGAATCTCTTTCCACAACTTACTGTTTATCATTCGGCAAGCGTATGTTGGTGAATAGCCATTGCCTGTAAATGAGCACATCATAGAAGGGAAATTCAAGATACCAGACTGTACGATATCATTAGACTCATCAACGATGTTACCCCAAATCCAGTTGGATGCACTTACATCATTGAAACCAGGTGCAGCTGCTGCATCTTTTGAAAGAGGAGTATAGCCTTCTGCTGCCTTTTTGGCATCTGCCGCTGCGTCAGACCAATTTTGCATGACCAAATTAACACGAGCGCGTAATCCATATGCTACCTGACGATTAATCTCAGATTTTGCAGAACGTGAGTCAGTCAAGTAATCAATAGCAGTATTCAAGTCATCCATAATTTGCTTATAGACATCCTTTACTGCTGCACGAGGATTGTTGTTTGCCTCTGCCTCTGCTGTTTTCTCAGTTACGATAGGCACACCAGCTGCATCTTCATGTCCCTTATATGAGAATTGGTAAATCTGAATCAATGTGAAATACTCAAAAGCACGCATGGCATAAGCCTGACCTACGTAAGATTTTGCCACATCAGAAAGATTCTCCAAATCTACAGACTTCAATACGTCATTAGCAACCTTGATGTTCTTGTAGCATTGGTTCCAAATAAAATATGTAGTCTCACTGTTTGCAGTTCTATCAACGAAACGCAAAGGTTTGTTATACCAGTTGTAACCAGACACCTGAGAAGGTTCATCTTGTCCTGAGGCATCCATCATCATCATTGTAGAAGCATAACCGAAGTCATAGTGACGAGGTTGACCTGTGCCATACCATTGTGTGATAGCTCCATACTCAATCATGTTGGCATACATACCAGAAACCTCAGACTTCAGTTTGCTTGGGTCTTGCGCCAACACCTCATTCAATTGACCATCGCTCATTGTACTTCCACTAGGATTGGTATCCAAATCAGAACAACTTGTTGTCAGCAACATGGCACTACCGAGAAGTGCCACAAAATATCTATTATTCATTTTCATTGTCTCAATCTATTATATTAGAACTTAACACTGATACCACCAGAGATTGTACGAACAGCAGAATACTGCATATTGGTAGATTGACCGAACGACTGTCTTGGGTCAAATCCCTTACGCTTTGCAAACAAAGCTACGTTGTCGGCAGTGAAATAAACACGAAGACCATTTAACTTAATCTTATTCAACAAACTCTTAGGGAAAGAATAGCCCAAAGAAAGGTTTGTCAAACTCAAATAGTCTGAACTTGTCAACCAACGATCTGATGTCGCATTTGTATATTGATCATTAGAGTTCAAGCGAGGAACGTTAGTATTTGTGTTTTCTGGAGTCCAGGCTTTATCAATATCCTTGCTCCAACCTGTACCAGCGTCTGTTGCAGAACCACCATGCATCAAGAGTTGATAACCATAGTCCCATGCCTTGCCACCCAACTGATAAGCGGCAGCAATAGAGAAGTCAACACCATAAGCTGCTACTCTAACTCCGAAACCACCATATACAGATGGTAAGCAATCGCCTTGTGCGTAACGGTCTGCGCTACTCCAACTGCTAGTCTTCTTACGGGTTACATTGCCATTCTCATCCTTGACATCAATGTAGTAAAGAGCCTCACCAAGTTCTGCACTTGCACCTGGTGCCAATTCTGTCTCGTCACCATTATATACACCTGCATAACTTCTCATATAGTATTGATACATAGACTCACCTTCTTTATAGATGCGGCTACCATCAATCATCTGACCCTTCAAAGACTCGTCCAATTTGATGATCTTGTTCTTCCATGTGGTGGCATTTGCGTACAAGTCGATTTGAATATCCTTGGTCTTATATACTGTAGAGTTCAAGTCAATCTCTATTCCACTGTTGCGAACCTTACCCATATTGGTTGGATATACAGAGTAACCATTAGATACTGCCACTGGCATATAGTAAAGAAGGTTCTTGGTCAAGCGGTTGTAGTACTCAACACTACCACTCAACTTTCCATTCCAAAGATTGAAATCAAAACCAGTATTAAATGAGTATGAAGTTTCCCAAGTAATATCCTTGTTTCCCTTGCGATACAAACTTACAGCGAAGTCTCCACTATTATTAGATACCTGATAAATGTCGCGATAAGGATACTGATTCAAATATTTGCCATCTTGGGTCATCAAAGCATCATTACCCTGAATACCGTAGCTAATCTTATACTTCAAGAAGTTAAGCCAGCTCTTGGTATTTGCCATGAAGTCTTCCTTGGTAAGAACCCATGCGGCACCGAAGCTACCAAAATTACCCCATCTGCTATCTTTTGCAAAACGAGAAGAAGCATCACGACGATAAGAGGCGCTAGCAATATACTTGTCATCGTATGAATACTGAGCACGTGCTAACCAACCTTCTGTTGAATATTCGTCTGAGCTAGAACCTGTTTGTGGCGACAGAATAGCATTGTCAATTTCGATAATTCCAGGATTGTACAATTTGTTCTTGCTACCCCACAAACCTGTATCTTTCCATTTGTAAGTCTCATGACCAAGAAGTAAGTCGATGTTGTGCTTACCAAAATCATGAACGTATGTCAACAACTGCTGATTGTTAATGGCAGAAGTGCGTTCTGTTTGCTTCTGAACCACACCACCTTGTGAAGAGTACTGACCATAGAAAGCATTATAAAGTACACTTTGGACAGTATTATCAATATCCAAACCAAGATTGTAGGTAAACTTCAAACCATCATACAAGTTGACCTCGGCAGACCAACGTCCACTGAATACATCTGCTACGTATGAGTTTTTGTCCAACTGACCTGATGAAGCAGGGTTGCTACCACCCATAAAATTACGCTTATACTTATAGCCACTCAATCCCTTAGCATCTCCATAATCATACATAGTAAAGCCACGACTATCTGTCATGATATTACCTTGAGCATCACGGATGTAAAGTGGATAGATAGGAGCCATGAAGTTGGCAACATAGAAAATATTTGCACTTGAAGAAGCATTGTAATCATCCTTGTTAGTTACAGAATAATTGCTATCATAGTGAGTGCAAGCAAGGTTAGTTGACAACTTGAGCCAAGACTTTGCCTGATAATCAACCTTAGCACGTGAACTATAACGCTCGAAGCCTGTATTCTTCACAATACCTTCATCCTTCAGGTAGCCGCCAGATACAAAATAGTTGATCTTATCTGTCGCACCAGAGATGTTAGCATTGTACTCTTGACGGAGATTGCCTCCATTGAACACTTCGTCAAACCAGTTGTCTGGTCTATATGTATAGTTACCATCGCTATAGCCAAGTGTCGCATTAGGGTTCAACTTTCCATCCAATCCAATTAGATTCTCACCACTTGGTACAGTGAAAATATTGTAGCCTACACCACCATTTTCAGTTGTTGGCAAGGTCGCATTAGCATAAGCATTAGCTGCTTCATTTGTAGGATAATCAGCTGTGCCATATACACTATTGTAGATAGCAGTATATGCCTTCTCGTAATATGTACCAGGATTCTTGATGACATCATAGTTTGGCAATGCACGAGATGAACTTCCTAAACGGACATCAACATTGATTTCTGCTTCACGTGAACGGCCCTTTTTAGTTGTAATCAAAACAACACCATTGGCACCACGAGCACCATAAAGAGCATTAGATGCTGCATCCTTCAACACGGTTGTGCTTTCAATATCCGCTGTATTCAATGCAGATATATCACCATCGTAAGGAACACCATCGATAACATAAAGAGGTGAGTTGCTAGAAGACCAAGAACCAATACCACGTACACGGATTGTTGATGCTTCACCAGGCTTACCACTAGGCTGAGTAACCTGAACACCAGCGATTTCACCACTCAAAGCCTGAGTGATGTTGGTTACTTGACGGTCTGCAATCTTCTCATTCTTCAAGACGGCAGCAGAACCTGTAAATGAAGATTTCTTTGCCTTACCGTATGCTACAACCATGACTTCATCAAGATTGTGAGCATCTGATTCCATAGAAATTTTCATGTTAGGAGTCGCCTTGACTTCCTTCTTGTTCATACCAATGTAAGTAATCTCCAAGATAGCATTTTTAGCTACATTTAAAGAGAATTTACCATCCACATCAGTAACTGTACCAGTATTGGTGCCTGCCACCTTGATAGATGCGCCAATGATAGGCTCTCCATCTTCTGCAGAGACAACAGTACCGGAAACTTGAGTTTGTGCCAATGCCATTCCCAAACTGAGGAAGAGGCAGGCGATAAACGTCATGAGTCTTTTTTCCATAAATCTCTCTCTTTTTAATAAATGAATGTATAATGTTTATTATTTCTTTCTCTACATTCTTTCTCCACCTCTTGCCCCGAGGTGGTGAATACACCTTTATTATATATAAAAGGCGTAAGTTAAATCTTTGCGAATTTTAAAAAATATTTTTAATCGGTTGCAAAATTAAACAATCTTCAGTAATTCTCCAAATATTTTTAGCAAAAAGTTACGTTTTCGTCTCGTTTTGTTACAAAATATGCTGTTTTTATACATGTTCGCTTATTGATTAACAGAAAAACGGCTGCAATTTCAAGCGAAATTGCAGCCGATATAATGGAGCGACCTAGTTGATTTCTTCATTCAAAATGAACAACATATACAAGGGGATATTAATGCTGGAAGAGGCTTCATTTCGTTCGTATGGTAACAAACTTGTACGAATAGCCCATTTAGGAGAATACTTCTCTTTATATAATCTGAGGCTCTTGGCATTCATACTAAGTCCAGCTTTCACTTCTAGCGGAAACACATCGAGACCATCTGAAATGATGAAATCGACTTCGGAAGTCGCTGAAGAAGTCCAATAATAATTAGTTTGTAACGTTTCAGAGAATTGTTGGAGTTCCTGACATACATATTGTTCTGTCAAAGCGCCCTTGAATTCCTCAAAGATTCGGCTTCCTTCCAAAATCACCTTAGGTGAGACTCCGCTCATAGAGCGCAACAAACCTACATCCAACAAGAACACCTTGAAAGACTTTAAATCGGAATATGCAGAAATCGGTACGTCTGGCTTAGTCACATTATGAGTTCGAATGATTTCGCCTGCATCACATAGCCACATGATTGAATCCTCATACTCTCTAGCTCTTGCTCCCTCTCTTACCAAGCCATAAATGAATTTCTTGTTTTCCTTGGCGAGTTGCGAAGGGATACTATTCCATACATATCTTATTTTTTCCACCATCTGGGTAGGAGCATGCTTAGAGAAATCTTTCTGATATGCAGCTATCAACTGTTTTTGGACAAGACCTACCTTATTGAAATCTTTGGTATCTAGCCACTCATTGACCACGGCAGGCATACCTCCGATAATCATATATTTTTTGAGATAATCCAAAAGCCGTGGTTCGAAAGCTGCAATGTTTCGGTTTCCTTTCTCAATATAATCGACCAACATCTGCTCATCATTGGCAAGAAGGAACTCCTTGAAAGACAATGGATAAAGATGCAAGAAATTGGTCTTGCCTACAGGAAACGAGGTGCCTTCATGCAAGGCTATACCTAACAAAGAGCCTGCACAACAAATGGCATATTCTGGTGCTTCCTCGCAGAAATATTTCAAAGAAGTCAAAGCTCTAGGCATTTCTTGCACTTCATCAAAAATGATAAGCGTGCTTTCGGGCTTTATCAGTTTACCATGATAAATGGATAGCTGTTCGATGATAAACTGAGGAGAAAGATCATCAGCGAATATGCTTTCTAAGGCATCGTTTTTCTCGAAGTTGATATAACATACATCTTTGAAGTATTTTCTTCCGAACTCCTTCAGGAGCCAAGTTTTGCCCACCTGCCTAGCACCTTCTAAAATCAAAGGCTTGCGCCCTCTCTTTTCCTTCCATTTGAGTAATTGAGAAATTAAGAGTCTTTCCATTGCTATTTTCTTTTGTTTTTGCAAAAATAGTAATAATCAGTTGTTTATGCAAGTAAAATCACATTTTTCAAAGGAGTTTTAACCATATTTATCACATGTTCCTAAGGAGTTTTTGATATAATCATCACATTTTCCTAAGGAGTTTTCACTCAATTTATCACATTTTCCTAAGGAGTTTGTCTCAAAAACGCCATTTTCTTCCTTTATAAAGGGAACTTTTTCCCTATTTTCTTCCTTTATAAAGGAAATTATTCGTATCCTTGCCACCAAAATCATATAATTTTGGCGTATATGGACAAGAGGTATCTTATAGCATAATGGATCCAGACACGAAAGAGCGAGAAGTGAAGGCTTTGGTTGCCTATCACAAGTGTTATCCTGAAAGCCGTCTGATGATTATCACGATGGATGAAGAGACAGACATACAGATAGACGATGCAACGATAGAGGTGGTTCCTATTTGGAAGTGGATGCTGAAAGAATAGAAAGCTAAAATTCACCTCACACCTCACTCTATCATTGTAATGTCCTATGTGTCAACGTATAGCATGTGTGTGGTGTTGGCGTTGACACCTCACGCACACCACACGACACCACACTTCTATAAATTCTTATTGTACTGTTAAAAAGCACGAAGCGATACTTGTTATTTTTGAGTGAGGTGCAGTGAGGTGTGCGTGAGGTGTCGATGCCCATATCTCACAATATGTAAATACATGAAACTCAGTAGAGTAAGCACTCTATCGTGAGGTGTGAGATAGAAAAGCACAATTGGCTATCCAGCTGTATCCGCCTTAGTAGATAGCATAGACTGTTCACCTAAGACAGCGAGGCTGTTCGGTTGGAACAGTAAGACTGCACACCGATGACAGCCCTCACATATATAGGAGGGGCAACAAACTACAAGGTGTTGACAGCATAAAGTGGAAGATTAACCAGCCAATCATCCACTTTATAGTCATTCATGGAAATGCGATAAGCCAAGGCGGGATTGTTCTCCAAAACAAATTGTCGCAAGCTCTTTGCCTTGACATTTGTCTCAGCTTTCACTTCCAAAGGAATCACATGATCTTCTTCATCTTCTATGAGAAAATCTATTTCTTGCGTACTTTTGGCTTTGGCAAAATAGCAAGGCTCATACTTCAAGACAAGTTGTTGCATGACATATTGTTCGGTGAGCGCACCTTTGAACTCTGTAAATATGACATTGCCATCGACAATGGCGGATGCCTTCAACCTCGACATCGCCCCCAACAATCCGACATCCAAGAGAAAAATCTTGAAGGCAGCTCTATCCTCATAGCTTTTCAATGGGATTCGTGGAGCCTTGACGTTATATACCTTATATATAAGCCCAGCATCCAATAACCATTGTAAAGCAATCTCGTACTCTCTAGCTCTAGCTCCCTCCCTAACGACTCCATATATGAACTTGCGATTTTCCTTGCTTAGTTGAGCAGGGATGGAATTCCACAAATCAGAAATTCGAGGGACTACATCAGATGGAGCATGTTTCGATATGTCTCGACGATAACTTTTCAATATTTCGTTTTGAATTTCCCTCACTTCCTGCCAGTCTCTATTCTGGCTAAAACTCAGTACTGCTTCAGGCATTCCTCCTACATAGTAATAGTACTTGAGCAATTCCTGAAACTTTGGGGCAAATAGTTGTATCATATTCCAATCTTTTGTTTGCAAAAGCTTGGCAAGATTGTCCTCTCCCATTGCCATGACAAACTCGATGAAACTCATGGGATACAAATTGAGGAATTGGACTTTTCCGACAGGAAAGGATTCTCCCTGATGCAATTCAATGCCAAGAAGTGAGCCTGCTGCAATGACATGATAACCTGGAGCATTCTCGCAAAAGTATTTCAAGGAGGTAATGGCATTGGGGGCTGCCTGTATCTCATCTAGGAATATCAAGGTATCACCTTCTGTGCAAGTGACATGGGTTGCGGCACCAATAGCGGTCAAAACACGTGGGATGTCAAAGTCTTGCACAAATAGATTTTGAAGAATTTTCATATCTTCAAAGTTGACATACGCCAATTGCTTATAGTTTCTTTGCGCAAACTCCTTAACCAACCAAGTCTTTCCTACCTGCCTAGCTCCTTCTATTACAAGAGGTTTCCGTCGTGGACTATCTTTCCATTTTATCAGTTTTTCTATTGCTCTTCTTTCCATAAATTCATTTTAAAAACACATTTTTCGGGGGAATAACGCTGCAAATATACACATTTTTCGGGGGAATCACCACCATATTCCACACATTTTTCTGGGGAATACGACTTTTTAAGCTTTTTTATCCCTCTTATAAGCCCAATTCTTCCATCAAAGTATGGTTGGCAGTACCGAGATCGGGGGATTCCAAGCTCTTTATATATAATAAGGTGGTGGACTGCTTGGTATGCCCCAAGGCTCGACCTATCAGTCTGATGTCAAAGTGGTGCTGGTAGGCAATGCTTGCCCAGGAGTGTCGCACCACATACGAGGAAAGATAGAACTGTGAACCAAGCATCTCGGAAAGGCGACGTAAGGAATAGTTGTATTGACGGAGACGGCGAAGGTAGATGTGATGGAGCTGTTCGGAAGTGAGACTTTCTGAGGCGGCATGGGAGAGCGTATCCTTGTCGGAGGCAAGAATTGGAAACACGAAATCTGAGTGGGCGAGTTCGTAGCGATGGATGATGTCGGTCATCGGAGGCAATAGGGAAACACGGATTCTTTGTCTCGTCTTATGCCTATCGTAAAGAATCATCCCATCTTTCACCTGCTCCTTTCGCAGATAAGCAATATCGACAAATGGCATCCCCATGGCATAGAAACTGAAGATGAAGATGTCACGAGCCAAGGCAAGCGACGAGCCTGGAGGCAGCGACAAGGCGTGAAGGCGAAGAATGTCAGCTTGCGTAATGCTTCGTTTGTCAGTCCTGGTCCTGCCTGTGAAAACCTTGGCAAAAGGATTGACGACTTGTAAGTTTCCTTCATGCCCCATCACACGATGATACAACGCCCTCAATGCCCTCATATATGCAGAGATGGTATTGAGGCTCACATTGTTTTCGCCCAACCAATGCTGGTATAACACTAGGTTGTCGGTAGTCATTTCGGCGAAGCTCCACTCTTCCGACTTCAGGAACTTGCTCCATGAACGAACAGCCGTGAGATAGTTGCTTGCCGTCTTGTACTTCCCTTGTGCCTTGGCTTTCTTCACTTCTGCATTGACAAACTCCCATCCTCTAAGGGATGAATTATCAATTTGGGATGACGATTTCTTCTCGTTGCGTCCCCATCCAAACTCAAACTTGAAATATACCATAATTAAAAATAATAATGAATGAAACCATAAAATGATATCCAAAGATATAATATCCGAGGGTATAATCTTGAAAGGTTTGCGGTTTTTATGTTTAAAAGTTCCAACTATTCACCACCTCGGGGCAAGAGGTGGAGAAAGAATGTAGAGAAAGAAATAATAAACATTATACATTCATTTATTAAAAAGAGAGAGATTTATGGAAAAAAGACTCATGACGTTTATCGCAGGCGTTGCTCTTAGTATGGGTAGCGCACTCGCACAAACATCCATTTCTGGTACCGTTGTCTCAAATGAAGATGAAGAGCCAGTTATTGGTGCTTCTATTCGCCTTGATGGAACTAAAACGGGCACTGTGACGGATGTCGATGGTAACTTCAGTTTGGTAGTTCCAAACAAAAATAGCGTCTTGGAAATCAGCTATTTGGGTATGAGAACTGTCAAGGTAAAGGCTGTCAATGGAATGAAGGTTGTCTTAATTTCTGACGCAAAGAATTTGGATGATGTGGTTGTTACTGCTCAAGGTTTGAAACGTCAAAAGCGTTCTTTGGGTTACGCCACTCAGGAAATTAAATCTTCTGATTTAACTTCTGTTGGTCAGCAAGGACTCAACAACGCCTTGGCTGGTAAAGTTGCTGGTGCCCGTTTCGTTGGTGGCTCTGGTGCAAAATTCGACGAAGGAAAAATTGTGCTCCGTGGTACAACCTCTCTGTCATCAGACAATGGAACAGCTGCTGGAGCTGCAGCAGGTTCAAGCCCTATTTATGTAGTAGATGGCGTTATCACAGAGGCTGCCGCTGTCAACATGAATGATGTTGCCAGTGTCAATGTGCTGAAAGGTCCTGCTGCTACTGCGTTGTATGGTGTACGTGGTGGCAATGGTGCTGTTATTATTACAACCAATAACGCTAAGGAAGGTGAGGCCCATCAGCAAATTAATATCAGTAATACTCTGACTTGGACTACAGCTTACAACCACGCAAAATTGCAGAAAGAATATGGTGGTGGTGCATATGGAGCTGATGGTGAATTGGATGTCTATCATTGGAAAGAAGGTGATCCGGAATCCTACAAACAACTTGATGGTAAGAAGTATTACGACTACGCAGATGACTGCTCTTGGGGACCTCGTTTTGATTCTAATATCAAGTATCTGCCTGCTATTGCATGGGATGAAACAAGTCCATATTTTGGTCAGGAAGATACTTGGACAAGTCATCTTGATATGAATGATTTGTTCCAGACTGGTGTTGCCGACAACACCAATGTATCTTTTGAACGTTCTGGTAAAGACTTCTCTTCACGCATTTCGTTGTCTAACATGAACATAAAAGGCGTAAATCCTAACAGTGGTGCTATTCGTAGATATGCCAATATCAAGACTGCTTTCACACCATTGAAGAACTTACGTGTTTCTTTCGATTATAAATATACTTATAAGAAGAATCATAATGCTGCAACTGAAGGTTATGGTACCGAAAGTAACAACCCATACTCAGACCTTCTTCAGTGGGGACAAACCAATGTAAACTTGAAGCAGTATAAGAATTATACTCGTCCAGACGGCACTTTCCGTACTTGGAATATAAAAGATTATAATGATTTTACTCCAGCATTCCACGATAGTCCGTATGCAGTGTACAATGAAATAAATAACACGAACACAAGGGAATTCCATGTACTTGCTGGTGATATCGAGTATTCTTTGCCATACAACATCAAAGTAGGTTTCAAGACGACAGCCAACCTTTATAATTTCTATCAGCTCTATAATCGTGCTGGTTTGACAGGACAAACTGATATTCATAAGCAGTGGCAGCGCAAGTCATACGATGTTTATAATCAGGGGCGCATCACTTGGGATGACAAGTTTGTCAATGATCGTTTGTCTGCTCAGGCTGCCATCTTCATCGAAAACCGCAACTACCACTATGAGGGTATGGATGTATTCACTCGCGACGGCTTGTTGTTACCAGGTTTATTCCGTACAACTAATTCATATGGTCTGTCTGGTGGTGATGATGCTTCTACTGATGCAACAACCAATGAAGTTGGCGATTATGACAAGGCTTATACAAGACGAGAAAAGGCACAGAGCCTCTTCGGTACTGTAACTTTGGGTTGGGATGACACTTACTTTGTAGATGCATCTCTTCGTAACGATTGGAACTCAACACTTCCTACAGATAACAATAGCTATCTTTATGGTGGTCTTTCTGTTGCAGCTGTAGCCAGCAACTGGTTTAAGCAGGCAAAATGGCTTGACTACTGGAAACTTCGTGCATCATTTGCTCAAGTAGGTTCTGCTTTGACACCATATCGTTTGTCTACAGTTTACAACTTTGGATATCGTTATGGTTCTACAGCTTCTATGTATGGTAATCCACAGTTGATTGATAAAAATATCAAGCCAACCATCACAACATCTTATGAGATTGGTACGGAATTCAGCGTCTTGGGTAACCGCTTGTGGGGTGATATCAACTACTATAGCCGTGACACCAAAAACCAGATTATTAGTACTACAGTAGGTCCAGCTTCTGGTTATTCTTCTCGATTGATGAATGCAGGTTTGATTCGCAACCGTGGTTATGAAATATCTCTGGGTGGTAAGCCTATCAAGACTAAAAATTATGAATGGACTATCGAGGCCAACATTGCTCATAATGAGAACAAATTGGTAGAATTGGCTCCTGGTATGACAAGATACACTCTCGATGGTATGTCATTCTTCTCTTATCTGTATAGCTATGCAGAGGTTGGCAAACCAATGGGTGCCCTCTATGTAACACGTAGCTGGCAGACCAATGAGAATGGCGATATTATCTTGAAGAAGAATAAAGCAGGCAACTTGATGCCTCAGATAGATAAAACTACAGAGAAGTATATTGGCAATATGCAGCCTAAACTTACTGGTGGTTTCTCTACTGCAGTACGTGTATATGACTTTACATTGCGTGCATCTTGCGATTTCCGTGTAGGTGGTAAGTTCGCTTCTGTCACCAACATGTGGTTGGAAGGTTCTGGTCTCGGTTCTGCAACAGCTGGTACCAACGACCGTGGTGGTGAGATTCGTGGTGACATCTCTGAGAATGGTGGTGTAAGAGTAGATGGTGTTGTTGCCAATGAAGATGGTACATATAGCCCTGCAACCACATACGTAGAAGCCAACACTTACTTCCAGGGATTGAAGTCAACTCTTTGGGAGCCATACGTATATGATGGTAGTTATATTAAAATGCGTGAATTGTCTTTGACATATAATATGCCTAAGACTCTTTTGAACCAATTACATATCGGTTTGCAATCCGCAAGTATCGCATTTGTTGCTACAGATCCATTCTTGCTTTATAGCAAAGTGAAGAACGTAGATCCATCTGAAACAGATGGTACTTTGTTTGAACAAGGTCAGGCTGTTTCTACTCGTTCATGGGGCTTCACTGTAAACTTAACTTTCTAATCGTATAAAGGATAAATATATGAAATCAATTATATTAAAGACTGCTCTTGCTTTTGTTGCTGGAGCTTCATTAGTAAGTTGTGGCGACTTTGGAGATATCAATGATAATCCTAATAAGCCAACATCTGCATATACAAGTTATTTATTTTCTAATGTAACCCGTCATACTCCATATATTTGGAATGACGAGCGCTATTCTAGTAATAGAAGTGATACCTATTACAACCCAGTATATCTGATTTATCCACAATATATTGCAGAGCGTCAGAATGTTCAGTATGGTACAATGAACCTCTTTACAGGTAGTACAATGGACACGTACCGTTACGTATTGAAAAATTTAAAGAACATCATTGATATGAACACCAATGATGCCACAAAGAATGAAGTTTGCGTATCTTCTTTTGGTAGCAATGCCAATCAGATTGGAGTAGCTCGTACCTTGATGGGGTATTTCTATCTCCACATGACAGATATATTTGGTATGATTCCATATTCAGAGGCATTGCAAGGTGAGGCTAACTTGACACCTAAGTTGGATACACAAGAGGAAATCTACAAAGGCGTAATTGCAGATATGAAAGAAGCATACGACCAGATGGATGCCTCAAGTAATCTGAACGCTACATACGATAAGATTTATGGTGGAAATATTGCAAAGTGGAAGAAAATGAACGCTACAGTTCGTATGCTTGCAGCCATCAAGTTGTCGGATGTTGATCCTACAAATGGTAAGCAATGGTTTGTTGAGGCTTATAATGATGGTGCCATCGAAGATAACGCGGACAATTTTGTATATAAGTATTATGCCAATACCGACAATGAGAATCCATTATATACAAACATTGTCACAGGTGCTCGTAAAGACTTTGCTCCAAATAAGGCTTTTGTTGATTCTTTGAATGTTGTAAATGACCCACGTCGTGCGGTATATTTCACAAAAAATGCCAATGGTGAATACAAAGGAATTCCTTTAGGAATCAAACAGGCAGATGTCTCTAATTACAACAAGGACAATTCAGACTTTGCTCCTGCCATGCAGGCACAGGATGCGCCATTGACTATGTATTCTGCAGCGCGAGTTCTTTTAGTCGAGGCAGAAGCTGCTGTAAGAGGTTGGATTAGTGCTGATGCAAAGAATTTATATGAAAAGGCTGTTGCTGCTTCGTTCTCTGCAAAAGGTCTGACATATACAGATGATGTTCTCCAGAACTATCTAGCACAAGACGGTGTTAAGTTCCAAGGAACTGATGATAATAAAATTCAGTTGATTGCAAAGCAACGCTGGATCAATGGTTATTTTGAGGATGGTGTTGAGGCTTGGTCTGATTGGCGTCGTCTTGATTATCCGATTATTGTTACAGGTCCATATTCAAAGGAGCTTGGTATCAATCACGTTCCTTATCGTATGCCTTATGGTTCTTCTGATCGTAGTGCAACTCCTACTCAGTATGAAGAAGCTGACAAAATTCAAGGCCCAGATTTACCAGATACACGTGTTTGGTGGGATGTCAAAGATAATCGAGAGGAGTAATCTTCGTACATTAATATAAAAAGGTGTGCTCATAAGCTGCTCGTCTTCGAGCGCAATGGGCACACCTTTTGCTTTTATCTATTTCCTTTCCATATTTTCATCATTCAAAAGAAAAGCACAAGTTATTTCCTTTTATAGTTAAAAACTGCACGAAATATTTGCACATACCAGAAACTTTTCTTAATTTTGCCAACGATTCGCAATAGTGCGAAAACAACTTTATATATGTGAACTTATGGGAAAATACATCA
>ENA-OWPL01000252-OWPL01000252.1-human-gut-metagenome-genome-assembly--contig:-NODE-252-length-40585-cov-8.951073_pt1 | contig 40585 bp, 33 predicted proteins | sample MGYA00248263_ERZ651844 | MGnify/ENA primary metagenome ERZ651844 (study PRJEB26924, sample SAMEA4378256) | human gut metagenome | biome: human gut; feature: human-associated habitat; material: faeces...
GTACTTCTGACATTATTTCAATTATTGGTTACCATAGTATGTCATATATATAAAGGCGTATTGCAACGAGGACGTTTTCGTGAAGCAATCGCATCCGTGAAGCAGTCTGTACTGGTTGTACTTCTGGCAGTATTTGTTCTGTTCATGATGAAGATGGGTGCGGCCTATTCCAGAAAAGTTATGGCTTTATTTGGCATGATATATCTGGCTATGGGTTATGTGGTCACGCTTCTCTGGCAGGAATATATACGAAGACATCGCGTGGCAAAGAAATCTATTGTGATCGTGACAGTCAAAGAATACCTGAATGCGTTACTTGCAGAAATGGATACAGAATACTATAATCTGTACCGGATTGCAGGTATCGTACTGTTAGATGCTACAGATGAGGAAGCAGGACAGTATAATACAGAATTTGCCGAAATGGGAATGGATATACATAGTTATTCGGATGAAGTACTAGATAAGATCATTCATGGATGGGTAGATGAAGTCTATGTGAACATACCATTCGAGAAGCATATTCCGGAGAATCTTCTGGGACAGCTTGCGGATATGGGAATCACAGTTCATGTGCGTGTGCGTGTTCCGGCAGAACTTTCCGATTATCAGTATGTATTCGATAAACAGCTTGGTCATCATGTACTGACCGTCAGCACTACATATATAACAACGTATCAGGCATTTGTGAAGCGTGCAATCGATATCCTTGGCGGAATCGTGGGATGTATCTTTACAGGTGTCCTTACGATCATCCTCGCTCCATGTATCTATATCGCATCACCGGGACCGATCTTCTTCTCCCAGTACCGTATCGGTAAGAATGGTAAGAAGTTCAAGATCTATAAATTCCGAAGCATGTATATGGATGCAGAAGAACGTAAGGCTGAACTTATGAAAGATAACAAGCTGGGTGATGAAAAGATGTTCAAATTGGATTTTGACCCACGAGTTATTGGAAATAAGATTCTTCCAGATGGAACACATAAGACTGGTATTGGGGATTTTATTAGAAGAACAAGCATTGACGAATTTCCGCAGTTTTTTAACGTGTTGAAAGGTGATATGTCAATAATTGGAACCAGGCCACCTTTGATTTCGGAAACGAATTTTTATGAGCTGCACCATCGTGCAAGATTGGCAATTAAGCCAGGAATAACCGGTATGTGGCAGGTCAGCGGACGTAGTGACATTACTGATTTTGAAGAAGTGGTTCGTCTTGACAAAGAGTATATCACAAATTGGAACATTGGGCTAGATATAAAAATATTGCTTAAAACAGTAATGGTAGTTCTTAGAAAAGATGGATCTATGTGATGAAATGATTGTGGCTTGATTTCCGTAAATAGAATTTAAGCCACAGAAGGTAATAATAGATAAGTAATAAATATAATAAGAGGAAGTTATGAATAAAAGGAAAATTAATACTTTTCCACTTAAAATTGCAGTTCTTGGACATAAGACAATTCCGAGTCGTCAAGGTGGAATTGAAATTGTCGTTGAAGAATTAACGGTTCGCATGGCAAAACTAGGACATAAGATAACAGTATATAACCGTAATGGACATCATGTAAGTGGTAAAGAATTTGATGAGAAGAAATTAAAAGAATATAAAGGTATCCGAATGAAATATGTACCAACGATAGATAAAAAAGGACTAGCAGCGATGAGTGCTTCATTTTTTGCAGCGGTAGCAGCAGCGTTTGGAAAATATGATGTGGTACATTTTCATGCAGAAGGACCATGTGCAATGTTATGGTTGCCAAAATTATTTGGAAAACGTTGTATCGCTACGATTCATGGACTTGATCATCAAAGAGCAAAATGGGGCAAGTTAGCCAGCACATATATTATGCTTGGCGAAAAATGTGCTGTTAAATTTGCAGATGAAATTATTGTTCTCAGTGAGGGAGTACAAAATTATTTTAAAGAGACTTATGGACGTGATACAAAGTTTATCCCTAATGGTGTGAATCGTCCAGTTATTAGAAAGGCAGAACTTATTGACAAGAAATTTGGTTTAAAGAAAGATGATTATATTTTATTTTTAGGACGCCTTGTTCCGGAAAAAGGAATTACTTATCTGATTGAAGGCTTTAAGAACGTAAAAACAGATAAGAAGTTAGTCATTGCAGGGGGCAGTTCGGATACTGATGAATTTGCTAACCAGTTAAAAGAAATGGCAAAAGACGATGACAGAATTATTTTTACCGGATTTGTTCAGGGACAGTTGTTAGATGAACTATACAGCAATGCTTATATTTATAGTTTACCAAGCGATTTAGAGGGAATGCCATTAAGTCTTTTAGAAGCAATGAGTTATGGAAATTGTTGTTTGGTATCTGACATAGATGAATGTGCTTCTGTAGTGGAAGATAAGGCAATCATATTTAAAAAAAGTAATGTAGCAGATTTGCAGAGTAAGCTTCAAGAAGCATGTGAGGATGCACAACAGGTACAGAAATATAAAGATGAAGCAGCAGGTTATATTTGTGAAAAATATAATTGGGATGATGTTGTGGAGAGAACATTAGAATTGTATAGGAGATAAAATGAGCAAAGAATTTATTGAATTGAAAAACAAGACGATTTTTATTACAGGTGTAGCTGGATTTATTGGATCAAACTTGGCTGAAAGGTTATTAAAAGAAATAGAAGGAATAAAAATAGTTGGACTCGATAATATGAATGATTATTATGATGTTCGTTTAAAAGAATATAGATTAGAAAAACTTTCATCTAGTAAGACATTTTCCTTTGTAAAAGGAAATTTGGCAGATAAGGAACTTATTAATTCGATTTTTGAGAAGTATACTCCTCAAGTGGTTGTGAATTTAGGGGCACAGGCAGGTGTGAGATATTCTATTACAAATCCAGACGCATATATAGAAGGTAATTTGATTGGATTTTATAACATATTAGAGGGATGTAGACATTATCCGGTAGAACATTTGGTATATGCATCGAGTTCTTCAGTATATGGAAGTAATAAGAAAGTTCCGTATAGTACAGATGATAAAGTAGATAATCCAGTATCGTTATATGCGGCAACGAAAAAAAGCAATGAGTTGATGGCTCATGCATATTCAAAACTCTATAATATTCCATCAACTGGTTTACGTTTCTTTACTGTTTATGGACCGGCAGGAAGACCCGATATGGCATACTTTGGATTCACAAATAAATTGTTAAATGGAGAAACTATTAAAATTTTTAATTATGGAAATTGTAAAAGAGATTTTACTTATGTTGAGGATATTGTGGAAGGCGTTGTACGGATAATGCAGGGGGCACCAGAGAAAAAGAACGGAGAAGATGGTTTGCCGATTCCGCCATATGCTGTTTACAATATTGGAAATAATCATCCAGAGAACTTATTAGATTTTGTACAAATTCTTCAGGAAGAATTAATTAGAGCAAGGGTTTTGCCAGAAGATTATGATTTTGAGTCACATAAAGAACTTGTTCCGATGCAGCCGGGAGATGTTCCTGTGACATATGCTGATACGCAAGCATTGGAAAGGGACTATGGTTTTAAGCCATCGACAACTTTACGTGAAGGATTACGCAAGTTTGCAGAATGGTACAAAGAGTTTTATATGTAAATATATTTTAAGAATAGGAAGAAGAGAGAAAAAATGAGAGATTTTAATTCATTGAAAATTGCTGTGGCAGGGACAGGATATGTTGGATTATCTATTGCTACTTTATTGAGTCAGCATCATCAGGTGACAGCAGTAGATATTATTTCAGAAAAGGTAGAGTTAATTAACAATAAGAAATCTCCAATTCAGGATGATTATATTGAAAAATATTTAGAAGAAAAAAATTTGAATTTAACAGCTACATTGGATGCAGAAGAAGCTTATAAGGATGCAGATTTTGTTGTTATTGCAGCTCCAACAAATTATGATAGCAAAAAGAATTTTTTTGATACTTCTGCAGTAGAAGCAGTTATAAAATTAGTCATTGAATATAATCCGGAAGCGATTATGGTTATTAAATCGACTATTCCTGTTGGATATACAACAAGTATTAGAGAAAAATTTCATTGTGATAATATTATTTTTAGTCCGGAATTTTTAAGAGAAAGTAAGGCGTTATACGACAATTTGTATCCAAGCCGAATTATTGTTGGAACAGATATTAATAATGCACGTTTAGTAAAAGCTGCACATACGTTTGCACAGCTCTTACAGGAAGGTGCTATTAAAGAAGATATTGATACTTTATTTATGGGCTTTACAGAGGCAGAAGCAGTCAAATTGTTTGCAAATACATATTTGGCATTACGGGTTTCTTATTTCAATGAGTTAGATACTTATGCCGAAATGAAAGGTCTGAATACACAGCAGATTATTAATGGAGTATGTCTCGATCCTCGTATTGGAACACATTATAATAATCCATCTTTTGGATATGGTGGATACTGTTTACCAAAAGATACAAAGCAGTTGCTTGCTAACTACGCAGATGTTCCTGAAAATCTTATTGAAGCAATTGTTGAGTCTAATAGAACGAGAAAGGATTTTATTGCTGATCGAGTATTGGAACTTGCTGGAGCATATGAAGCGAATGATGACTGGGATGAAAGCAAAGAAAAAGATGTTGTGGTAGGTGTATATCGTCTCACGATGAAGAGTAATAGTGATAATTTCCGTCAGAGTTCTATCCAGGGAGTCATGAAGAGAATTAAGGCAAAAGGTTCTACGGTTATTATTTATGAGCCTACACTGAAAGATGGAGAAACTTTCTTTGGAAGTAGAGTAGTTAATAATTTAGATGAGTTTAAGAAGCAGAGTCAGGCAATTATTGCTAATCGTTATGATAGTTGTTTGGATGATGTTAAAGACAAAGTATATACAAGAGATATTTTTCAAAGGGATTGATGAATTTGAAAGTGAAAGGAGAAGACATTGAGAATACTTATTGTAAATTATAGATATTTCATTTCAGGTGGCCCTGAAAAATATATGTTTAATATTAAAAAGATGCTTGAAGATAATGGACATGAGGTTATACCCTTTTCCATACATTCCAATAAAAATGTCGAAACAGAATATTCAAAATACTTTGTAGAACCAATTGGTGGACGAGATACAACATATTTTGATGAAGTGAAAAAGACACCTAAATCAATTTGGCAGTTACTTACACGAAGTATTTATTCTCGTGAAGTAGAAAAGGCACTAAAAAAAGAAATAAATGATGTAAAACCAGATTTAGTATATATTATTCATTTTGTTAATAAATTGTCTCCGAGTGTAATTACAGGTGCAAATAAAATGGGAGTCCCTGTTGTATTAAGATTATCGGATTATTTTCTGTTATGTCCAAGATTTGATTTTATGTATGAAAAGAAAGTCTGTGAGGAGTGTTTATCAAAGGGATATAAGAGTTGTATTAAAAAGAGATGTGTGAAAGGATCGTTATTTGCATCTGTTGTAAGAGTGTTTTCTATGAAATTTCATAAAATGATAAATGTATATAAAAATGTATATGCATTTATAACACCATCAGAATTTTTGAAGAAAAAATTATCATTAAATGGATTTGAAGAAAAAAGAATTCATTGCATTCCTACTTTTACAGCAAGTAAAACAACAATAGGGAAACAGCAGATTGGATCGTATGGACTATATTTCGGACGTGTTACTGAAGAAAAGGGAGTTGAAACTGTTATAAAAGCGTATGAAAAACTGCCTGAATATACTGTTAAAATTATGGGAGATGATACAACAGATGAGGCAAAACGGCTGAAAAAATATGTAGAGAATCATAAAATGAAGAATGTTGAATTTCTTGGGTTTAAGAGTGGAGCGGAACTAGAGAATGTTATTAAAGGAGCTAGATTTACATTAATTCCTTCAATTTGGTATGATAACTTACCTAATACTGCTTTAGAGTCGTTTCAATATTCAAAGCCAGTTATTGCTAGTAATATAGGAAGTCTTCCTGAATTAGTTATTGATGGAGAAAATGGATATTTATTTAAACCATCAAATGTTGAAGATCTTATAAAAAAAATTAAGATGTTAGATGATGATACCTTGGTTAAAAAGATGGGGCAAGCTAGTAGAAAAAGGCTTGAAAGTAGATTTGCACCACAAACACATTATGAAGATTTGATGAAGATTTTTAATGAGGCTGTCAAGAGTAGAAAGTAAAGAGGTAATTAATAAAAATGAAAAAAAATGCAGAAAAAAAATTAAATGGTACAGTAATCGTTACATATCGTTGTAATGCAAGATGTTCAATGTGTAATCGTTATAAAGCACCATCTAAGCCAGAAGAGGAAATCAGCTTGGATACAATAAAAAAATTGCCGAAAATGTATTTTACGAATATCACAGGCGGAGAACCTTTTATTAGAACAGATTTGAAAGATATTGTACGTGAGTTATATAAAAAATCTGATCGTATTGTTATTTCAACTAATGGATTTTTTACAGATCGTATTGTAGATCTTTGTAAAGAATTTCCTAATATTGGTATACGTATTTCTATCGAAGGACTTGAGGAGACAAATAATGAAATACGAGGTCTCCAGAACGGTTATCAGCGTGGATATGGCACATTAAAAAAACTTAGAGAAATGGGTATGAAAGATGTTGGGTTTGGTATGACTGTACAGGATAAAAATGCACCAGATCTTGTACCGCTATATAAAATTAGTAATGAAATGGGAATGGAATTTGCAACGGCTTCTTTACATAATAGTTTTTATTTCGTAGAAGCAAAAAATATCATACATGACCGACCAATGGTTGCAAAAAATTTTGAAAAGTTAGTTAATGAGTTGTTACGTAGCAATAGTCCTAAAAAATGGTTTAGAGCATATTTTAATCATGGATTAATTAATTATATTTATGGTCAAAAAAGACTTCTTCCATGTGATATGAGTTTTGATACATTCTTTATTGATCCATATGGTGATGTTATGCCTTGCAATGGAACTAAGGATAAAGAAGTTATGGGTAATTTAAATAATCAGTCTTGGGATGAACTGTGGAATAGTCCACAGGCAGAAGAGGTACGAAAGAAAGTTCGTTGCTGTGATCGTGATTGTTGGATGATTGGCTCTGTTTCACCTGCTATGCACAAATATATCTGGAAACCAGCAACATGGGTTTTGATACATAAATTTAAATCTTTGTTTAGTAAAACACCATACAGTATGTATGAAAATCGTATTTGCTGTGACTATCGTGATGGAAAAGTCACAAAAGAAGAACTTGATAAATGTAGTACGTGTGATGTTAATTGTGTAATTAACAATGGATTAAGTGAAGCTTCGAAAGAGCAACTGAAACATAAATCTGGAGAACAGATTGTTGATGAAGATATTGCAAAACAGATGGAGAAATAAAAATGTATTCTATAACAAAAAGTAAGACTACAAAGCGATATGCTATTTTCATATGTCTAGTATATATATTTGTATTCAAAGATTGGATGGAACAGTATATACCCGTTGTTGGTTATATGGATGAACTATTTGCGGTATTATCTATCCCTGTTTTTGTATTTGAACTAAAAAAGAATCAATTTAAACTTAAAATACAAAAATGTACATGGGGGGGTATGCTAGGTTCATTCTAGTATTCTTATGTTTTGGTTTTCTATCTAGTGTCATTTATAGATATCAAAGTATATTGAAAGCAGAAGTATCGGATGCATTTTTATGTATAAAATTTTGGCTTGCATTATATGTTGGAAAAAAGATTTTTGCAAAAATAGATATGCAAAAATATGCAAGCAAAATATATTTTCATGTAAAATGCATTACGATATTGTATGGAGTGTTAATTGTTATTGATTATTCACTTCACATTTTCCAAGCGACAGAAAGATATGGTTTAAGATCTGAACAATTGATGTACACGCATCCAACGGTACTTGTAGCTTGCTGTGTGTTTTTGATTATGATTCTCCTTTCACTTAAAAATTATGTAACAGGAAGCAAGAAATATATAATAATGCTATTGCTCATAATGTGTTCTACTTTAAGAAGCAAAGCTTTTGGAGCCGCACTTGCAATCATATTAATATGTTATTTTGTGTTTGTTCGAAAGAAAAAAATAACGCTGAGAACAATGTTGCTATTTATTCCTTTGGTTGTGATTTTAGGATGGGATCAAATACAATATTATTTTTTCAGTTCAATCATTCCGGATTCTGCTAGGTATCAATTACTTACAAAAGCGTTTGAAATTGCAAGAGATATGTTTCCATTAGGTGCAGGATTTGCTACATTCGGTTCATATTATTCTGGAGTATACTATTCATCGGTATATGCAGCATATGGATTATCTAATATTAATGGGTTACGCATCGGGGCATCACAATTTATAAGTGATTCGTTTTGGCCAATGATATTAGGGCAATCAGGATATTTTGGACTGTTTTCGTACATTTTTGCAGTAATGATGTTACTCAAAGCAATCCAAGGAATTAGAAGAGTAGAAAATTCATATTATGCTGCAGCAATGAGTGGAATATGTTATTTGATAATTGTATCAATGGCAGAATCTGCTTTCGTGCATCCGATAGCGGTACCGATAGCTATGATGATAGGAGCTTTTTTAGGAAAATGTGAGTAACGACATAAATATTCGACACTGAATAATAAATGATAGAAAATTGAATGTAATACATAAAAATATAACAAAAATTATAATTTCAATTATGAAATGGTCATTTATTCAGGAGGAATATTTGTGGAACTAAAAATAAAACCTAATAAAATTTTAATGTGGTTATCATATAACTGTTTGTTTTTTTCCATCATGCTTAAAATGCTATATCAAACAAACCAAAATAGCACTATAAGACTTTTGGGATTTGGTATGCAGGCAATAGTTTTGCTGTGTTATTTTTTGGAGGAATTGATAACATTAAAAAGAAAATCAATAAATTGTATTACTTTGATTTTAGGGATTCTAGTTGTATATCAATGTGTAATTACTATATTAAATGATTCAATTTATTTACCTTATACGCCAATTGATATATTTATTTGGCCGTTAAGTGTTATTGTGTATTATAACTTTACTTGTCATAATGAAATGAATAAAAATACTGAAAATAAGACATTAATATATTACTTTATAATGTGTCTTATTTCTGTATTCCTTATAAAAATACATTTAGCAGGAAATGGAAATATAGGGCAGGTAGTATTTCTAACATATTATTGTTTAACTGCATTGCCACTGGTTGTCATTTTTGTTAAAGGAAAGAACTCGCGAAATTTGTGTATATTATTATGTGTTGCTATATCTGTCGCATCAACAAAAAGAACTGGTACGATAGCATTAATTTTAGGGATATTCGTGATGCTAGTATTAGATGCACACATACAAGGGTCGTTGAAAGAAAAATGGAAAAGATATATGTATCTTTTTATTGCTATTTGTATAGGTAGTGGAGCAGTATTGTATCTTGAAAATAGATCGGGGCTTGAGATTTTTGACCGTTTTTCAAAATTAAGTACGGATGGAGGGAGCGGTCGAGATGTTATTTGGGCGATTACTCTTCAAGCATTTAATGTGTCAAATTTAAGAGAAAAAATTTGGGGACATGGTTTTCAAAGTGTTTATTATCGTCTTAGACCAGGCGGATTTTCTCGCTTTTCACATAATAGTTACATAGAGTACCTATATGATTATGGAATAATAGGCTTATCATTATTAGTATTATTCGTTTTATTTTTAATTATTATAGAAATAAAGTTTATACGAGAAAAAAATAAGTATGCTCCAGTTATGGGGATGTTATTGATTATTACGATTTTCCTAAGTGCGTTTAGTTATTTTTTTGAAGAATCAAATATTATACAGCCAATAGCTGTTGCATATGGAATTATTTTAGGACAAGCTTACAAGGAAAGGAAGAGGTATGAAAATTAGTGTAATTGTACCTGTATATAATGCAGAAAGATATTTAGATAAATTAGTACAGTCTGTTTTGAGTCAAACATATGAGGATTATGAATTAATATTAGTGGATGATAGCTCAAAAGACAATAGTTATTTATTGATGAAAAAATACCAAGAAATGGATAGTAGAATCAAGGCGTACACGAAAGAAAATACGGGACCAGGTTTAACAAGAAAATTTGGATTTGAAAAATCGTCAGGAGATTTGTTTTTCTTTGTGGATAGTGATGATTGGGTTACGACTTCTGATGTATTTAGAGAAATTAATGATTTGTTTGAAAAAAATGAAAAAATAGATGTTCTTTTTTTTGATAGAGAGGATATTATTGGCGATACGAAAGATATTATTCCAGGATTCAATGAGACTAGGGAAGGATTGCACAATATTGAAGAATTAGATGAGGTTGTTAGACCGGGTTTGGGGGCAAAGATTTTTAGAAAAAGTATATTAACAGAAGATATGTTTTATGAGTCAACTATATTTGAAGATTTATATACCACATATATCTATTTGGATAAATGCAATAATTATTTCTATTCATCTAAATGTTATTATACTATATATCATGATGTTGATTCATCCTCATTATCTTCAAAACCTACGGCAGAATCTTTCGCAAGATCATTAAAGATGATTTTGATGGTACATGCAAAATTGGAGAGAAGCTCACTTAGATATAGTTTAGAATTATGGATGGCACTTCTTTTTACCACGTATTGGAAAGCACGAATGAAAAATGATACTTCTTATAATTCAAAGGTAATAAATGAAAATATTCAAAAAATTGCTGGAATTTTGAAAAAAAATAAAGTTGTTATAAAACCAAGTGGGAAAAAACATATTAAAATATTAATATATAGGACACTTTTATTGATTAGCAAAAAAAAGTATGAATAAGAGTGTTGAAATTATATATTGTTATATTTTGGGCTATAAGGAACTTATATAGAGGATTAATTATGAATAATAATAAAAAAACAGCAGCAATCGTTTCACTGTATGGTAATTCAAATTTTGGAAATAAACTACAAAACTATGCGGTGCAAGAGATTCTGAAAAAAGAAGGATTAAATACAGTTAATATTGTAAATGTTCCTTGTTTGAATAACAATAAGGTGAATCATACTGAAGTAATAAAATTATACATAAAAGGTTGGTTCCGTTATATTTTAAAAGGAGACAAAATAAAGGACTGCGTTGATCCAAAAGATCCTAAAGAAAGAAAGAAAAACTTTTTGGAATTTAACAAAAAAATTGCAAACTCAAAACATTTTTTTTCTTTCTCAAGATTGCAAGAATTTGATAAATATGATTACTATTTTGTCGGTTCAGATCAGATATGGAATCCGATTTATGGTGGACTGAGTGATTTGGATTTGCTTACTTTTACTCAGAAAAAAAAGATTGCAATAAGTGCATCATTCGGAATAGAAGAGATACCGTTAGACTATAAAGGAAGAGTGAAACAGTATATTTCGAAATTTGATGCAATATCAGTAAGAGAGGAGGCCGCAAAAAATATTATAGAAAGAATAACAAATCGCCAGGACATAGAAATATTGATTGATCCAACAATGATGTTACAAAAAGAAGAATGGGATCGAATTGTAAAAAAACCAAAGGAAATGCTTCCGGATAAATATATTGTTTGCTATTTTTTGGGAACTGAAACAAAGGAATATATAAGTGCTATACATAAAATTGCAGCAGAAAAAGATTGTGAAATTATTGATTTATCTAATTTAGAAAGTGAATTTTATTGTTGTGGACCGTCTGAGTTTGTATATCTTATAAAAACAGCTGAATTTGTATGTACAGATTCATTTCATGCGTCGGTTTTCTCAATTTTATATAATAGACCATTTCTAGTATTTGATAGAAATGGGAAACATTCAGGAATGGGAAGTAGAATAAACACTTTATTAAAAACATTTCATTTGGAAAAACTGCATTATACTGGAAACTTTCAAGATGTCAAGTTTGAATATGATTTTTCAATAACCAATCAGTCGTTAAAAAAGGAAAGGGAAAAGGCATACAGATTTATTCACCATGCATTAGATGAATAATGATAGTACAAAAAGGATAATGCGAGGTTAAATAAATGAGTGAGAATAATTATAAAAAATTAGTATATAATACCGCAATTTTTGCAGTGGGTAATTTTGGAAGTAAAATATTAACCTTTTTGATTGTTCCATTATATACATATGTGTTGACAACAGCAGAATATGGAACAATTGATTTGTTTATAACGTCATTAGGCATGGTAATTCCATTTTCAACTATGATGGTTAATGAAGCACTTATACGTTTTGTTCTTGGAAAAGACTTAACGCCAAAAGAAGCAGCAAGTAATTGCTTTGCAGTTTTTTTATTTGGAGCTGCAATATCTATAGCATTTACTCCAGTGTATAAAATGATTTTCAAATTTGATGAATATATTTGGATATTTGTTGCTCTTCTAGTTGTTAGAACATTTAATCAGATATATAGTGAGTATTTTCGGGCAATAAATCAGAATGTAAAATTTACAATTTTTGGTCTAATTACAACAGCTACGACATTGGGATTCAATGTACTTTTTCTTTTAGTTTTTAAGTGGGGAATGGCTGGATATTTATATGCGACGTTGTTAGCAGCAGTTATTGGCACAATATATATTCTTGTATTCAGTGATTTTTTTAAAGTTGTCTCCTTTAAATGTATTGATAAAAAAATATTGAAAATGATTTTGAAATATAGTATCCCGTTAGTCCCGAACAGTTTAATGTGGTGGATTATGGCAGCTGGTGACAAATATATTATCAATTACTTTTTGGGGGATAGTGCAAATGGAATATATTCACTTGCTTTAAAAATACCTCAAATCATAAATATGGTCTATTCTTTGTTTATTCAGGCCTGGCAAATGTCTGCTATTGAGGTTGAATCAAGTGAAGACAAAAAAGGATTTTATCAAAATGTTTTCAATGTTACGTCATTTGGAATGGTATTTATTACAATTGGAATTGTTATGCTTATTAAGCCGGTTTATGTAGGCGTTATGAGCAAAGAGTTTGCCATAGCATGGGAATATGTACCTTTATTATCGGTGTCAACAATTATTAGTTGCTATGCTTCTTTCTTTAGTGTTGTGTATACGGTAGGGGCTAAAACAAATAAAGTTTTTATTACAACTGCATTAGGTGCTGCGACCAATCTTTTATTCAATTTTATTTTAGTTAGGCCGCTTGGAATGCAGGGAATTGCGATTGGAACTTGTTTAGGATATTTTGCTGTGCTTTTGATAAGGGCACGTGATATGAAAATAGAAATGAACATAGGGATAAGTTTCAAGCGTAATATTTTTTCGTTTGTATTGCTAATCATACATTCACTTATTCTTATTTCATTTGGTGAAATACAGGCATTTTTATTTGGAATAGTTTCTTTGATAATAACTTCGTTTATGTATCGTGAGGAAATGAAAGCGATAATTCATAAATTTGTCAAAAGAAAGTAAATGAAAGGAAAAACATATGAAATTATATAAAAAAGTTTTTGTAAATTTAGCTAAAGTCTTGCCGGATTCAATTTATTTAAGAATGGTTTTTTTTAGTAAATTGAAGAGAAAGCTGGATTTGAGTAATCCAAGATCCTATAATGAAAAACTTAATTGGTTGAAAATAAATGACCGAAAAGAACACTACCAAATAATGGTAGATAAATATGAGGCAAAAAAATATGTTGCAGATAAAATTGGTGAACAATATGTTATACCTACTTACGGTGTGTGGGATCGTTTTGAAGATATAGACTTTTCAAAATTGCCATTTAATTTTGTTTTAAAAACAACACATGATTCTGGTGGAGTAGTACTTATAAATGATAAAAACAATATGGATATAGATAAAACAAAAAATGTATTGGAAAAGAGTTTAAAAAATAATTATTATTATCTATGCAGAGAATGGCCATATAAAAACTTGAAGCATCGGATTATAGCAGAAAAAATGATAACGAATACGGTACCAAATGATTATAAATTTTTTATGTTTAATGGAAAAATGGATAGCGTGATGGTATGTACGAATAGGGCATCTGGACATCCAACTTTTCGTTTTTATGATAAAGGGTGGAATCGCTTATTATATCAAAAACCGGAATTAGAACCTGAATCAAATGTGGAAAGACCGGAAAACTATGAAAAAATGATAAGGATTGCCGAACAACTCTCAGAGAATTTGGTTCATATGAGAGTGGATTTATATAATATAGATGGGCAAATTTATTTTGGAGAACTGACCTTTTTTGATCAAGGCGGTTTTGATACGGATATTACGCTTGAGACAGATTTGAAATGGGGAGAACTCATGGATTTGGATAAGATTAAATAAGGTGTATTTGGGGAAATTTACAGTTTGGAGGGAGATAGAATATGGCGATAAACGAAAAAAAAGCGTATGCGGCATATTATGACAATGACATAAGGATGAAAAGCTCTTCAGGTGCAATTTTTTCTTTGTTGGCAAATGAGGTTCTTGAAAAAAAAGGAATTGTTTATGGAGTTGCAATGAATGCATCTTGCACAGAAGCTGAGTATATTGGCATTACAGAAAAGCAAGATTTAGAGAAACTCCTGGGATCCAAATATTTACAAGCTAAAATTAAAAATATTTTTAAGAATGTTCGTGAAAATTTAGTGTTAAATAGATTGGTTTTATTTACTGGAACAGGATGTCAAATTAATGGATTAAAGAAATTTCTTCAGAAAGATTATAAAAATCTTATTTGTGTTGATATTATTTGCCATGGGGTTCCATCACCTGCATTGTGGAAAGAATATGTAGGTTATATGGAAAATAAAATGCAAGGCAAGATGGAGAAAGTTAATTTTAGATGTAAAGATCAAGGATGGGAAAACTTTGGAATGAAGGAGTATGGTTCGTCTAAAGAAGTTTATATCTCTAAAAGCAAAGACCCGTATATGCAAATGTTTTTAAGTGATTTCTGCCTTAGACCATCCTGCTATGAATGTAAAGCAAAGACATTAAGATTATCAGATTTAACGATAGGAGATTTCTGGGGGATTGACACTATTGCTCCAGAAATGAATGATAGTAAAGGAACATCTTTGGTAATTGTTCGAACGAATCAAGGAGAAAAAATATTTAACAGGCTCATATCTAAGTCATCTGTAAAAGTTATGGAAGTAGAATATGACGATGCTACAAAAGAAAATCCAGCAGAGTTCCGTTCTGTTTATAGACCAAAAGAGAGAGAGACTTTTTTTATAGATATGAAGAAAATGGATTTTGAAGAGTTAAGAAAAAGTTATTTATCTTTGCCAATAAAACAAAGAATAAAAAATGCTATTAAGAAGATATTAAAACCGGTGCTTAAAAGAGCAAGACGGGGGGGTATAAAGTCAAATCTTGATTACGGTATGTTAATGCAGTTCAATGTGGGAGAGAAGAATGAATAAAAAAATACAAATAATGCGAGGGTTATCAATTATTGCAGTAATTGTTATCCATACATATAATACATATGCGTGGGGGGGTACGGAGTAATAATTCGGCCATTGGTTAATTTTGCAGTAGGTATGTTTATATTTCTTTCTGGTTATTTAACCAAAGAAAACGAAAATGGAGTATATAGAGATATAATATATCGCAGAATTAAAAAAATAATTGTTCCTTATATAATTTGGTCATTTATATTTGCGATAGTGAATCGTAGAATAAATACCTTTATACCGGATGTTTTCATGTCAAAATGTAATGGAATATATTATTTTATTCTGGTTTATATACAGATGGTACTATTAATACCAGTTACGTTTAAACTTTTGCGAAGTAGATTTTCTAAATTAGGGTGGTTTGTAACACCCGTTAGCATTTTTCTAATTCGTTATATAAGCTTGTGGTTTAATATTGAATTAGGCTTTCCATTTCAGGGTGAATTATTTGTTTTTTGGTTTGGATTTTATTACTTAGGGGTAAGTTTAAAAAATGGGTATATCAATTTACAATTATCCCCAAAATGTTTAACTAACTTGTGCCTGTTTTCATTGGTAATTCAAGGTGTTGAAGGATTTATTTGGTATTGGATGGGAAACTTTGATATGGCGACAACACAATTAAAAATGAGTTCTATTATAACAACGGGGCTTTTTTGTATAAGTGCATACATATACATAGAAGCTGGTGATTTAAATTTGAATGAGCAACCAGTTGTTTTAAAAAAATTTTTAAAAGTTTTGGGCGATAATTCTTTTGGAATATATCTGTGTCATATGTTGATAATTAGAATCTTAAATAAGTTAGTTCCAATGGCAAATGTATTTCCGATAAATGCAATATTTGTAATCATGATTTCTACAGTGTGCGTTATGATGGCACATAGAATACTAGGAAAACATGCTTATATAATAGGCGTATAAAGGAGGAAAAGATGGACAGGAAAATACCTGTACTATTTAAAGAAAAAAAAGAATGTTGTGGGTGTACCGCTTGTTATGCAATTTGTTCTCAAATGGCAATTTCAATGATTGAAGATGAAGAAGGATTTGAATATCCTCAGATAGACGAAAAGAAGTGTATTAAATGCTATCAATGTCTGAAGGTATGTCCATTTAAAGAAACATAATAAAATAAGAGGGAAACAATAAAGTAAAAGCTAAGATAATAATTTTGCTATAAGATTTATCATAAGGCAAGATTACAAGTAAAAGGGAGTAAATAATTATGTGTGGAATTGTAGGATTTACAGGTAAAGAACAGGCAGCACCTATTTTATTAGATGGTTTGTCTAAGTTAGAATATCGTGGTTATGACTCTGCAGGAATTGCAGTTCGTGATGGAGATAGGGATGTTGATATTATAAAAGCAAAGGGACGACTTAAAATTCTTGCTGAAAAAACCAATGATGGGAAAGCAGTAATTGGTTCATGTGGAATTGGTCATACTAGGTGGGCAACTCATGGAGAACCATCAGAGAATAATGCTCATCCGCATAGAAGTGATGATGGAAATGTTGTAGCAGTACATAACGGTATCATTGAGAATTATCAGGAATTGAAAGAGAAACTTGTAAGAAAGGGCTATGCATTCTATTCTGATACTGATACGGAAGTCGCAGTGAAGCTTGTTGATTACTATTATAAAAAATATGAGGGGACACCAGTAGATGCAATTAATCATGCAATGGTGCGTATTCGTGGTTCATATGCTTTAGCCGTAATGTTTAATGAATATCCAGAAGAAATTTATGTCGCAAGAAAAGATAGTCCAATGATTCTTGGTATTGAAGATGGAGAATCTTATATCGCATCTGATGTACCTGCTATTTTAAAATATACAAGAAATGTATATTATATTGGTAACATGGAGATGGCTCGTGTAAGGAAGGGCGAAATTACTTTCTATAATCTTGATGGAGATGAAATTGAGAAAGAATTAAAAACTATTGACTGGAACGCAGAAGCGGCTGAAAAAGCAGGATACGAACATTTTATGATGAAAGAAATCCATGAGCAGCCTAAAGTTGTGGGAGATACAATTAATTCTGTTGTAAAAGAGAATTTTATTGATTTGACAGATATTGGTCTTTCAGAAGAAGATATAAAGAAGATTAGCCAGATGTATATTGTTGCATGTGGATCAGCCTACCATGTTGGAATTGCAGCACAATATGTAATCGAAGATTTAGCAAAAATTCCTGTTCGTGTAGAACTTGGTTCGGAGTTTCGTTACAGAAAACCATTGCTTGACAAGAATGGTTTGGTAGTAGTTATAAGCCAGTCGGGAGAAACAGCAGATAGTTTAGCAGCACTTCGGGAGGCAAAGGAAAAAGGAGTACGAACATTAGGAATTGTAAATGTAGTTGGATCATCTATTGCTAGAGAAGCCGATTCAGTATTTTATACTTTAGCCGGTCCAGAGATTGCTGTTGCTACAACAAAAGCATATAGCACACAGCTTGTTGCAACGTATGCGTTGGCTATCCAATTTGCAAAAGTTCGAGAAGAAATCTCAGAGGAAAGATATGTTGAACTTATTAGAGAGATAAAAACTTTACCAGAAAAAATTGAAAAGATTTTAAAGGATAAAGAACGTATTCAATGGTTTGCTTCAAAGCAGGTAAATGCACATGATGTATTTTTTGTAGGAAGAGGCATTGATTATGCGATTTGTATGGAAGGTAGCTTAAAGATGAAAGAAATTAGCTACATTCATTCAGAAGCATATGCTGCCGGAGAATTAAAACATGGAACAATTTCCTTAATTGAAGATGATATTTTGGTAGTTGGTGTATTAACTCAGTCAGAATTATATGAAAAAACAATTTCTAATATGTTGGAGTGTAAGAGTCGTGGAGCATATTTGATGGGGTTAACTACTTTTGGAAGATATGATATTGAAGACACTGTGGATTTTACGGTTTATATTCCAAAGACAGATCCACTTTTTGCAACATCACTTGCAGTGATTCCATTACAGTTACTGGGATATTACATCAGTGTAGCTAAAGGCTTGGATGTAGATAAACCACGAAATCTGGCGAAAAGTGTAACTGTAGAATAATTATCTTTAAGGGAAAGAACAAATTATGAAAACAACATTAGTTATCATGGCTGCCGGTATCGGTTCCCGATTCGGTGGTGGAATCAAACAACTTGCTCCAGTTGGTTTAAATGGAGAAATCATCATGGATTATTCTATCCATGATGCAATAGAAGCAGGGTTCAACAAAATAGTTTTTATTATCCGTAAAGATATTAAGGATGCCTTTAAAGAAGCAATCGGTGATCGTATTGAAAAGATTTGTAAAGATCTTGATGTAGAGATTGCCTACGCATATCAGGAATTAAATGAACTTCCAGAAGGTGTGGAGCTTCCAGCAGGACGTACCAAACCTTGGGGAACAGGACAAGCTGTTCTTGCTTGTAAAGAAGTCCTGCATGAGCCATTTGCAGTTATCAATGCAGATGACTACTATGGAAAAGAAGCATTTGTTAAGCTTCATGATTTCCTTGTAGGCTACACACCGGAAAAAGCGAATCAGTTTTGTATGGCAGGTTTCATTTTAAAGAATACTTTAAGTGAGAATGGTGCTGTTACTAGAGGAATTTGTGAGACAAATGAGGAAGGTTATCTCACAGCAGTACATGAAACTTCCAATATTGTCAAGACTTCAGAGGGTGCAGCAGTAGACAACGATGGACAGCTCACTTCAATTAATGCTGAATCCTACGCATCCATGAATATGTGGGGACTTACACCGGAATTCATGCAGATTTTAGAAGATGGATTTAAAGAGTTCTTTGCAAATATGGGAAACAAAGATATTATGAAAGCAGAATATTTACTGCCAATCTACATAGACGAACTTCTTCAGGCAGGTAGAGTTTCTGTAAAAGTGTTAGATACGAATGACAAATGGTTTGGGGTAACCTATAAAGAGGATAAAGACTATGTAGTGAAATCATTTGCCAAGCTGATAGAAGCTGGTGTATATCAAAAAGATTTGTTTGAAGATTTGAAATAAGCAGTGAAGGAGAACAATGGAAAGTAAGATAATCGAAATATTTAATAAAATAGTATATAATGTATTATCAGCACTTTATCAGCCCTTTTGGGCTGCCGTTCTCCTTGCCTTTTTAACAATGTTCTTATATTTATATGGTAAGGAGCATGGGTGGAAAAAGAATAATTTTATCCGAAATATGTTTGCAACATGGTGGAGAGCATTTAAAAGTTCTTCAAATTTTCGCCGGACATTCTTATTAGCTTTTTATACAGCAATGATATTACTCCGAACAGTTTTAAATCGTGAGATATGGTTTGATTCGCTTGGAAAGATTTTTGGAGGATGGGGATTATATGAAGATGGACAGTTTACAACAGAATCTATAGAGAATTTCATGTTATTTGTTCCATTTTCTATTTTACTATTATGGGCATTTCGAAAAGAATTACTTGATGAATCTGAGAATATTAGATTTGGAAAGACCGTTTGGAAAGCCACAAAAGTTGTAGCAGTATTTTCTTTTATGATAGAATTTACTCAGCTATTATTCCATCTTGGAACATTCCAAATATCAGATCTGACCTATAATACACTTGGTGGAGCAGTAGGTGGTGTCATCTATTATTTGGGATATTGTCGAAAGGGAAAGCGAAAAAATAAAATAAGAAACAGAGGATAGCAATCGGGGCATTAGTCCGGAGCAGGGAATCCTCTGTTTTAGGTGCAAGTTGATTGGATTCACATGGAAATAGGAGTTATAAAATGGCAGGAAGACCAAAAAAGAAACCAGAATATAATCCAGAACTTCAATTTAATAATTTTCTTCAAGAATTAAGAGATGCCTATGAAGAAGCAGCTTCCTTAAGATCACTGGCAGATGAGTTAAATATTAGCCTGCTGAAACTTCGTAAGCTACTTATTACTGCTGATGTGTTCACATCAGATATATGTACAGAAATTAATAATCTGCATCAGTCAGGAAAAAAGATTTCGGAGATTATGAAACTCACGGGTCTTTCCAGAGCATCAGTTCATTCCTATTTGCCCTACACTAAGGGACTTTATAATGCAACAGAGATAAGTCTAAATGCGGAACGATGCCGGACATATAAGATCAGACAGGAGCAAGTTCGGCTTCTAAAGGAAACACTATCAGAGGAAAATCTGTGGCAAGCGGTTATTGCATTTCAGGAGTATCCATTTAAAACGGCAACAGGATTACCGTTCCGGTATAAATTAAAGGTTGGTAAAAACGGAGAGTATAACAGAGAGTTGCTGATAGACCGGCGAGAGAAAAGTAAGAGTCTTGCCTGGAGTAGTGTGGTGCTGGCGTTTGAAAATAGTAAGAGGATTTCAGAAGAAGTGAAGAAGCCGAAGGCACTTGGAGATATTAGAGGAGTTTCATATATTTATCCGATACTATGGCGATTTGGCTTAATCCGAGTTCCGGAAGCAATAGAGAAGAAAATGGGAAAGCAGAGATAAATCCCTGCTTCATTGTCTGTAAGCGATTAGATTAACATGGATATATTAAAGAGTTTCTCGTAAAATAGAAAATGCATCAATGATTCCTTGTTTATAGGCAACCCGTATATATTCTATAGATGAAATGTTTTCAGCAGTGATAGCGGCATCAACAGTGTCCCATTGTTGAGGAGTTAGATTAAGATCCCGTATTTTTTCATTGGCTTTATTGCATTTTTTCTGAGCTTTTTGATATTTTACATCGTGCTTTATTGCAATAGGTAATGTTGTTTCCATACGAAAAGCTGCAAGCTGATCCAGAAAACTTTCTGATGATGTCAGATTGTTTTTAGGATTATGAATGAAATATTCTGTGAGTGCTTTATAGAGATTCTTTTTTAGTTTCTGTTCTTTTTTGCTCATTAGATAAATTCCTCCTTAAAGTTGTACAAGTAAATAACGGTATAACGTTAATTTATCATCGGTTTGCAGAAATGTCAACGGTATACCGTTAATAAATGAAGGGGAAATCATTTATACTGAATATATATTGTGATTTAAGGAGAATTTGCATGACGTATTCAGATGCCATAATAAAGAGATTAACTGATCTGTGTGTTGAGAGAGGGATAACGACAAATAAACTTGCTACATTGTCAGGGATTACGCAATCAACGCTTAATAGTATGATGAGAGGAGAAACAAAGAATCCAAAGCTGAAGACTTTGCGTAAGATTGCTATGGGATTTAATATGACTGTTTCTGAGTTACTGGATTTTCCAGAAATGAACGAAATGGAATTTGAGGATGAATGAAAGAAAATATGTTCGGAAAATTGAAAAAACATATTGACTTACGAAAATTTGTTCGGTATAATTATTTCTATCAGAAACGCAACGTTTCCGATAGAAAGGTAAGGTGAAAAGATGCGGCATAAAAGCGAAGAATTGATGAAGCAGATTATGGATTATGCAGAACAGTTTCAGTTGCTGAATCATCGTTCACCTTATACCAGCGAAATCGCAGATGCGCTCGGTATAGTCAAGAGTACAGTATACAAGTACCTTGTTGCTATGAATGACAGAGGAATGTTAAGCTACCGCAATGGGGAGATTGTTACTGAGAGAACGAATAAAATATCTCTACTTACGAAGCCGGCGGCAGTACTTGGGTCAGTATCCTGTGGTATGCCGCAGCTGGAGGAAGAGTATATTGAGGAATATGTTTCTCTTCCTGTTTCATTATTTGGAGAGGGTGAGTTCTTTATCTTGCGGGCCAGTGGAGATTCTATGATTGGAGCAGGTATCAACAGTGGAGATATGATTGTAATTCGGAAGCAGAATACAGCTTCGGATGGAGACATTGTTGTAGCACTTGTAGATAATGAATCCACATTAAAGCGGTTTTTCCTTGATACAGAAAGAAGGTGTGTACGGTTGCATCCGGAGAATCCGAAGTACCCGGATATTTATACACAAAATTGTACTGTTCAGGGTGTTGCTGTTCATGTGATCAAGTCATTGGAGTAGATGACATGAACAGTAGCAGGTGTAGGTTGCGATGAGATTGTCAGAGCCAATCCCAGGGGAAGATCATATAGCAGGTGGCATGGCTTCGGTGCTACGGAATCGCCTGCTATTAACTCATCAACGGTTTTCATTTCCCTTATCCGTTTGAGTGATAGTTTGTGTAGATATTACTTGGAGGATTATTGATGAGCAAAGAACCATTATTTGTTACATGCCCGGTATGCGGCAAAGTGAACCAGAAAAGCCTTTTTACCTATTCAGAGGTGCGTTGCCAGAGATGTCATAGAGAGCTGACAGCATTTGCAGATTTGGGTGTAGTTGTTGGCATTGATATGAATAAGAAGCGGTCGAAGGAAGAAGTTGATCGCTTAGAGATGTATATGTCACATCTGGTAGGAGTTCTCCGGGATACGGAAGAATGAGAAGAAGTAAAGTATAGTGATACAATTTAATATGCAGGAATGAGAATATCCGTGAATCTGTAATATTAGACGGCAGGAATCTTCACATACAGCATGGATATTCAAGAGTTTGCTGAACGTGTTGGAGATGGCACAGAAACATCAGGAACCCGGCAAAACATATGCAGGAAGTTTATGGAGATAGTATACCTATATATTATCAACATAGCGATTAAGCATAGTGTTTTGTCGGGTTTTCTTTTTTTAAGTAGTGATTAAATCATTTAAACACTAGACAAAAAATAACAAGTATGTTAATCTATTTCTAACTACCACATAACTTCAAATAACTTTATTTTTTTCGGTAGTTAATGACTTATTAATTCCAAAATTTTATAGCAGGAGGGATATAACAATGCGACAATGAAATTAAGGATTAGATTAATTTTTATGGACGTATTTTAAGATTTTTGGAAATATTTTTATTCAGTTGAGATTTGTGAGGGGTATCAAACTCCGTATATGTAATAGATATAACCCTAAAGCAAATAATTAGAAAAATTTAGTCAAAGAAATGGATTAAAAAATTGGTACAGCATCTAATAAATCGCTGCACTAAGATGGCAACAATTTATTAGGTGCTGTACCAAAAATATGATTGTAAGGATGATTAGTGTAATATTACGCTAGAAGTCTGCCCATTTTTAGATTAAATCTAATTATTTGCTTTGGGGTTATTTTTTATTTACAAAGGAGGTGAATGGTATTGCCACAAGTCTCAAAATCTGAAAACTTACAGGAAGTCGGAAGGAAGATCAGACATTACAGAGAAAAGAAAAAGATGTCTCAGCTTGAACTTGCTGAGGCAATAGGTGTAACACAGAATACCATTTACCTAATAGAAACAGCTCAATCAGAAATGAAATTGGAAAAGCTGTTTCGTATAGCCGAAGTACTGGATGTTACACCAAACAAATTATTGCCGGGTGAGGCAAAGACAGCATCTAATAAATTTTTTGAATTTGAACATATGATGAAACAATTAAGTGAGGCAGATCAAGAACTTATTTTTAATATGGTAATGCCCTGTATGAAGCGGCTTTTACCAAATACATAGTGATATAAGTAATCTTTTTTATAGAGATTATTTATATCACTTTTTTTATGTCAACATTGCAGATTGTGAAATAATAAAAAATTACATTATGGGCTGTGAAGAGTTTCGGACAGATGTTTGTTAGAATTTTATTACATCAAATGGAGGAGGAAAAGCTCATGACGCAGGAAGAATTGGAGTTTCGCCGCAGGTGTCCCTACGATGCCTTTGGTGATTATTCAGATGTATTAAAGGAAATCCGTCAGAAAGAAAAAGAGAACAAGACGGATACCGTATCAGTAGTAAATAGAAGTAAATAATGTTGGTTGAATCTTAACACTGTGATTGTGCAGCAGATTTTTCCATACAGAAGGCAGCAGGTTGGAGCTTCGGTTCCGCTAATAAAAAAAATTAGCGGAATCGGGGTCTATTTAGCTTAGCTGCCTTTCTTTTTGTCACCGGTTTCTGCGGGAAAGGTGGCAATTATGCTGACATTAAGAACATTGAAAGAACTGATCGACACACCAAAGAGAGGAGAGAAACTTCCTACACCGAAGCAGCTTCGTACAGGGGAATCACCGGTAGTTGCTCATAAAACAACAGGAGCAGGTGTGAATGAGGTACATATTATCGTATATCAGTCCGGATATGCGGTTTATGGTATCGGAAACAGAGCAACGGTATTCCCGGTAAATCTGGAACTTGGTTATGGTTATTCTTCTGTGACAGAAAAGAAGAGAAAAGAAGATGAGAAGTATAATACCTGGAATCCAGAGACAGGACTTCGTGAGAAGAAGTATTTCTGTGAATTAGAGGAAAGCTTTTTTGAAAAGGAAGAATGGTATCTGCGTCTGATGCTGATTGGCGAGGACCGGCTGGCACATAATCTGGCTACTCGTGATCGGGGACGCTGCATTTCATTCAATGGCATTTCTGAGGATTTTGAAGGAATGGAAGATGAATTGATGGATGTAGAAGAACGTGTGAACCGTCAGCAGATTGCAGAAGAGATGATGAGTGTACTTAGTGATAAGCAGAAAAAAGTAGTTCAGGAATTTTACTGGAATCAGAAAACACATAAACAGATTGCAAAGGAAAATGGAGTAAAGAGAAATGCCGTAACAGAAATATTGAAATATGCTCTTAATAAAATAGAGAAAAATTATGATGAAGATGGCAAAAAAAGATAAGTAAAATGAGAAGGGGAAGCTGCATGTGTAAAGCAGTTTCCCTGTAAGTTAATTTTCAATTCTAAATAGCATTTATATTCTAAAAAATTTTTTTGAAATTTTTCTGACCTTTTGCCCTCTGCCGCCTGTGATTAGTGGAAAGAGGGCAAAGTCATTCAAGACAACATTTCTAAATGATTTAATCCCAATCCGCCGTACCTTGATAACTGAATAAAAGGTCAGGAGAGGATGAAAGCTCAGCTACGCATTTTGCGGCCAGTGGAAGTTCTCTTCTGATCGGAAATGCTCAATCCTTATTTTTGTTATGCCCGGTTCGCCGGGCGATGACAGTAGACCATGCGTCGGAGCTTTTGCTTTTGCAGGTTCCGGCGTATGACTGTGCTGTCATCAGTAATGATTTTGGCACAAATAATTTAAAATGGGGTGATGCCTATGATTTGATTGTATCAGACAGGTGAAAGCCTGTAAACCGGTAACAGAAAAAATAAAGCAAAGTGAGGTATTGAGAATGAAAGGGACATTGAAAAGAGTAATGTCTGGCGTATTATCTGTTATTACGATTGCAAGTGCTGTGGCACAGCCAATAACTGCTTATGCAGCAGAACCGGAAAAGGCAGCATCGTCTTTTGAAGCACAGTATCCGGAACTGGAAACAGTGAAAGATAAACTGGCTGAGGATGAGATTTTAATTGCCAATGATTACAGCATTGATTATGGTTCTGATTTTGACATTAAGGTGGATTTTTCCGGTATTGAAGGAATCAATGATGCCAAAGTGAAAGTAGAGCTGTATGAAGCGAAGAATGAAGCAGGAGATGATTTTGACACATACCAGGCAGATACCTATAAAGCAGTTTATAAGGTAGAACCGGTCAGTGGAAATCCTTCTTATCGTATCAGCCGAAATGTAACCGTAAAAGAGCCGGAAACGGAACAGCTGACAGAACCAAATACTTCTGAAAATACCGTCGGTGAAGGAAATGCTGGCGAGACAGAAGATTCTGGTAATGCGGAAGAAGATGCCGATGCAGAAGGGCAGACGGAAATAGTAACAGATCTGGCAGAAGAGGAGGAAGTCACAACAGATGAAGAGTCTGGATTAACTGTTTCTGAAGTAATGGATCAGGCAGAGGATAGTGGTATTGACCTTTATTCAATGGAAGAAGGGGAAGTGGTTACTTTTATGGCAAGGGAAGCATCAAGCCGAAGCACCAAGAAAGTAACAGTAACCAGAGGAAACTGCTATCATTATTCTGATTATGGGTATGGAAGTTATCTGACGTATCAGTACACCGTGAAGTTCGGAAATGTTTCCGCAACCGCTTATTGTATCCAGCCGGAGAAATCCAGTCCTGGAACCGGAACATACGATATTACAAAGCTGAGTGACGGTAAGAAACTGGCTAAGGTTTGCTATTATGGAACGAAGGCGGCAGGTGATGAAGGATTCTTTACAGAAGAGAACGGTTATGGCAATTTAAGTGCAGGTGCCAGATTTATTCTGGTTCATCTTGCTGCATCTTATGCAAATGGTGGAGATTCCGCTTTTTCCGGAGCAAGCAGCAAAGCAAAAACACTTGCTATGAAACTGTATAACTACTGTATTTCACAGCCGGAGATCCCGGATGTCGATATGAGTTTTTCGGATGCAAATGTAACTGCTTATGTAGATGGCAGCAGCCAGAGAACAAAGGAGATTACATTTAAGGCAGACAAACTACAGAGTATCACGATGAAACTTCCAAGTGGCGTGAAGCTTCATAATGTAACAACCGGAAAGACAAGTAAAGCCGGGGAAGCCGTAGAGATCAGTGGTGGAACGAAGTTTTATTTATCAGCACCATTGACACAGGTGCAGGATGTTGCAGGAAGCTGGTCAGCTACGATGAAAGGAAGCGTAACCAAAGACTATTCTGCTTATAAGATCAGCACAGGGTCAGGTTCACAGGACTTAGCACTGGTATTTGGTGAAGGTGTGGATGATGAGAAATATGTGGACTTTAAAGTAACCTGGGTACAGTATGCAAGCGTTAAGGTGATTAAGAAAGATGCCAAAGCGAATGCGAAGCTGTCCGGGGCGGTGTTTGGCTTATACAGCGATGCAAACTGTACGAAGCTGATCACAAAGTTACCGGCAACAGATGCAAATGGTGAAGCGTCTGTGCAGATCGTTAAGACACAGGATACCATATATCTAAAAGAGATTACAGCTCCAAGCGGATACCGTATCAATGCAACTGCTTACAATGTGAAACTGGAAGTCAGCAAGACTACAACCGTTACAGTTTCAGATGAAGAACAGCTGGGACAGCTTACCGTTTATAAAGAAGGTGAGGTACTGGTTGGTGCAGATGTGACAGAGAACGGTACAACATTTAAGTATGAGAAACGCAGACAGAAAGGTGCGGTTTACGATGTGTATGCCGGAGCAGATATTAAAACTGCCTACGGTACAAAAGTTTACAGTAAGGGAGATCTGGTAAAAGAGAATCTGACAACAGATACAAATGGTGCCATCGTTCTTAAAAATCTGCATCTTGGTACATATGTTGTAAAGGAAAAGCAGGCTCCGACAGGATTTTATAATGCCGGAGAGGAGAAGAAGGTAACTCTTTCTTATGCCGGACAAAATGTGGATGTTGTTTTTTCTGAGACAACTTTTACGAACGACAGACAGAAAGCAGAAGTGATTGTTACAAAACAGGATAAAGATACAGAAAATCCTCTGGATGGAGGAATCTTTGGACTTTATTCTGCAAGTGATATTACCAATGCAGATGGTGCAGTTGTTGTGAAGAAAGGTACGCTGATCCAGAAAGCGACAACAGGAGCAGACGGTACAGCAAAGTTTACAGCAGACCTGCCACTTGGATTTTCTTATGATGTGAAGGAAGTGCAGGCTCCGGAAGGTTATGTGAGAAATACAGAAGATGTTTATACGTTTGCTTTCTCATATACAAATGATAAAGAGGCAAAACAGACATTTAAGCATACATTCAAAAATGAACGTGTGACAGCTAAGATTTCTCTGCAGAAGCAGGATAAGGAAACCAAAAAGGCAGTTCCACAGGGCGATGCCACTTTGGAAAAAGCAGTGTACGGACTTTATGCCCGTGCGGATATTGTGCATCCGGACGGTGCGACTGGTGTGGTCTATAAAGCAGGAGAACAGGTTGCCACTCTTACGACAGATAAGAATGGACAGGCTTCTGTGGATGGATTATATCTTGGCAATTACTATGTAAAAGAGATCACTCCTCCAACCGGTTATCTGGCAGATGAGGAAGAACATGATCTGGTCTGCAATTACGAGGGTGACCTTGTAGCAGAAGTAAAACGTGATTGTCTGTCTCTGGAGCAGGTGATGAAACAGCCATTCCAGATCATTAAAGCAGCGAACAACGGAAAGACCGATGCAGACTTACTGAAAGGGGCAGGATTTACCGCTTATCTGGTATCTTCCCTGAAAGTAAATGAAGATGGCAGCTATGATTTTGATTCTGCCAAACCAGTAGTAATCGGAGAAAACAGTGCAACGGAAATTTTTACAGACGAGAAAGGTTATGCCTGCAGTATTGCAATTCCTTATGGAACATATATTGTCCGTGAGACAACAACTCCGCATAACTATACTCCGGTAGATGATTTCATTGTACAGATTACAGAGAACCATCCAAGCACTCCGCAGGTGTGGAGAGTGATGCTGGATAAAGAATTTGAAGCGAAGCTGAAAATCATCAAACAGGATGACGAGACAAAGAAAGCAGTGCTTCAGAAGAATACAGAGTTCAAGATTTTCAACATGGACACTGAGAAATATGTGGAGCAGGTAACGACTTATCCGACTACAGTAAAACATAAATCCTATTTTACAGATGAGCAGGGATATTTGATCCTTCCGCAGAATCTTAAAATCGGGCATTACCGCATTGAGGAAGTAAACGCACCTTATGGATATACTCTGAATGAGAATTACTATGAGGTGAATGTAGATTCCAACACTGCATATCAGATGGACGGAACTTCTGGCGATGTCATTATTGAGATCGCTTATGAAAACCATCCGGTCAAAGGGGAACTGAACATTGTAAAGCAGGGTGAAGTTCTGAATGGATTTAAGGATGATTTCACTTACCAGAAAGAAAATCTGGAAGGTGCAGTTTTTGAAGTATATGCAGCTGAGGACATTTACACAGCAGATTTCCAGAAAGATGACCAGGGCAGCCGTATTCTGGAATATGCTTCTGGAGCATTAGTGGGAACGGTTACGACCGATAAAGACGGAAAGGCTCAGATTGCTGACCTTCCGCTTGGAACGTATAAGGTTGTCGAAAAGACAGCACCAGAGGGATTTGTGTTAAACGAAGAGGCACAGACTGTTACTTTCTCTTACAAAGACCAGAAAACACCAGTGATCGAGCAGACAGCAGCTTTTGAGAATGACCGTCAGAAAGTAGAGGTATCCGTGGTAAAACAGGATGCTGAGAATGAGACGGTTGTAGCAGGTGCAGAATTTGGACTTTATGCAAAGGAAGATATTCTTGCTCATGGAGAAGTAGCTGTGAAAGCAGACACTCTGCTTGGAAAAGCAGTCAGCAATGAAGATGGAAAGGCAGTATTTGAACTGGATCTTCCATTCGGAAGCTACTATATCAAAGAGCTTGCGGCTCCTGCCGGTTATGTATCTTCATTTGAGACATTGGAAGTAACTGCGAAATATCAGGGACAGGATGTGAAAGTGGTAAAACTGGAATCTATATTTAAGAACCAGCCAACAAAAGTAACATTCAAGAAGTCAGATATTACTACAGGAGTAGAACTTTCTGGTGCCACTCTTACAGTGCTTGATAAAGATGGAAATGTGGTAGATACATGGAAATCTGTAAAAGGGGAAGAACATCTGATTGAACGACTGACTGCAGGGGAGACTTATACACTTCGTGAAGAAATGGCTCCTTATGGTTATCTGATGGCAGAAGAAATCACATTTACTGTGGAGGATACTGCAGAAATTCAGAAGGTGGAAATGAAAGATGACGTACCGACTGGAACACTGATCATCAATAAAAAAGGTGAGTTCCTGGACAAAGTATCTGTACTGGATTCCGTTGGTGGCTGGATTAAGCACCTGTTTGAATATTTCTCTGGTTCCTTGAAAGAGGTTACTTTTGAAGTTTATGCCTTAGAGGATATTAAAGCGGCTGATGGTGAGAGTGAGGATTATTATAAAAAGGATGCACTGGTAGCAACCATTACAACGGATGAGACTGGTGTGGCAAAACTGACTGATCTTCCTCTTGGCAAATACTATGTCAAAGAGAAAGAGACAGCAAACGGTTATGTTCTTGATGGAGAAACCCGTGAGGTTGACCTGACTTACCGTGATCAGAATACTGCGGAAGTTACTTACTCTGCGGACTGGCAGAACAAACGTCAGAAGGCAGAAGTGAAAGTGCTGAAAAAAGCGAAAGATTCTGACCGTGTACTGGAAGGAGCCGTATTTGCTCTGTGCAATAAGGATGATATTGTCAATGCAAAAGGTGATGTAATCCTGAAAGCGGATACGGTGATTGAGGAACAGGCTACAGATAAAGATGGAAAACTGACTTTTACTGCGGATCTTCCTCTTGGTCATACCTACTATGTGAAGGAAACTTCACCAGCACAGGGATTTGCGACCACAGATCAGGTACAGGAGTTTACTTTTGAGTATGGTGGGGCTGAAAAAGAGACTCTTTCCTATGAGTTTACTTTTGAAGATGAGGCAACAACCGTAGAATTTACCAAGACATCTCTGACGGATGGAAAAGAGATTGAGGGAGCAAAACTGAAAGTGACCGATGAAAGTGGAAATACCGTGGATGAATGGACTTCCGGAAAAGAGCCACATATCATTAAAGAACTGACAGTTGGTAAGAAGTATACCATGACAGAGACACTTCCAGCGGATGGCTATGTTACAGCAGAGAGCATTACCTTTACGGTTGAAGATACCAGTGAGGTACAGAAGGTGGAAATGAAGGATGATGTGACAAAAGTGCAGATTTCCAAGACTGATATTTCTGGTAAGGAACTGCCAGGAGCAAAACTGACAATCCTTGATAAAGATGGAAAGACAGTAGAGAGCTGGACATCTGAGGAAAAACCACACTATATTGAAATGCTTCCGATTGGAGAATATACACTTCGGGAAGAGACTGCACCGGATGGATACCTGGTAGCAGAAGATGTGAAGTTTACAGTAAAAGATACAGGAGAGATTCAGAAAGTAGTGATGAAGGACGAAGTGAAGCCGACGGAAACACCAACAGAGACTCCAGAGGAAACACCAGAAACACCAGAAACAACATCAACACCAGAAACAAAAGATACTGAGACAACAAAGACATCTACTTCACCGAAGACAGGAGATAACACACCGATCCTTTTCTGGATCCTGCTTGCAGGAGTTGGAATGGCAGGAGTCGGAGGTACTGTGATTCTCCGCAAAAAGAAGAAAAAATAAGAGATCCTAAGATTTCTTAAAGAGGAAGAGGGCATTTATGGACAAGTGTTTCATAGATGCCTTTTTTGCCAATACTGATAAAAAAGTGAAGGGAGAAGAAATGGGATGAAAACAGTATTGATCGTTGCAGGGATTATCGTATTCCTGGTATATGGGTTTGTTTTATACTGCTGCATAAGAGTTGGAAAGGAATCCGATGAACAGTATAACAAGCTGAGAGAATTCTGTTTGGTTAGGTGCAAATGTGACAATAACGAAAGGAGTTCGTATTGGAGACGGAGCTGTTATTGGAGCCAATTCGGTTGTGTTAAATGATGTTGAGGCACATTCGGTTTATGCAGGGGTACCAGCTAGAAAAATAAGAAAAGTGGAAAAGAGGAAAAAAGATGGAATTGGTTAGCGTAATTGTTCCTGTTTACAATGTGGAACGATACCTAGAAGAATGTGTACAGTCATTGGTGAAACAGACCTATAGTGACATTGAAATTATATTAGTGGATGATGGATCCAAAGATTCCAGTGGAAAAATGTGTGATCAATTTGCAAAAGAAGATTCCCGAATTAATGTTATTCACAAGAAAAATGCCGGTCTTGGATTTGCCAGAAATAGTGGATTAACTGTTGCAAAAGGAAAATATGTGACATTTATTGATTCAGATGATGTGGCAGATGAGAATCTTGTAGAAACTTTAATGCTGGGTATTCATGAAAGTAAATCTGATACATGTATTGGCGGATTTAAGCGTATATCAGAAAACGGGACAATTACTTTTGTTGAACAATATAATATTGTGTTATTCACCGGAGTAGAGGTTTATGATGAATTATTTGCGAGAATGTTAGGAAGTGCACCGAATAAGCATGATGCAATCAGAATGTCAGTATGGAATGTAATGTATTCAATGGATATTATTCGTAAATATAAAATTGAATTTCCATCTGAACGAAAATTTATTTCCGAAGATATAATTTGGGATTCTGAATACTATAGATACGCTAAACGAGTTAAAGTGATTGATTCCACTGCATATAATTATAGAATTACGCCAGGATCTTTAACTCAGAAATACAAACCAGATATGTTAAAAAAGATATGTGTTTTGTATAATGAGATGACTGACAGGTTATCTAATGATGAAAGTAAGATTATAAGATTGCAACGTCAATTCTTTGTGAATTTGAGAGCGTGCTTGAAGCAGGAAAACCCAAAAGTTTCAAAAAAACGTAACCCTGAAATAATGAATTCAATCAAAGAAATAGTGAACAATGAAACGGTTCATACAGTTGCCACGACTTATGAAAAAATCATTGAACAACATAGGCAAAAATTTTTCGTGAAATTGGTTAAGAGTAAAAGAATATATGCACTTTACATGCTGGTGAAGATAGGTGGAATGTAATAAATGAACATAATGAATAAAATTAAAGTGAAAATCTTGGGTTATAGAGCTACAAGTGAATCATATATAACTTACTTAAGAAAAATAGGAGTTCAAGTTGGAGAGGATGTTGTTCTCTATCGCCCGTTACATACTACTATTGATGTTCAGAATCCCCATTTGCTAGAAATCGGGAATCATGTCATGATGACTGGACCAGTGACGATTCTTACACATGACTATAGTTGGTCGGTGCTAAAAAGAAAATATGGGGAAATTGTCGGAAATCAGAAATACACTGTACTAAAAGATAATATCTTTATTGGTTGGGGTGCAACTATATTAGCTGGAAGTTACATAGGTGAAAATACCATCATAGGTGCCGGAAGTGTTGTTTCTGGTCATCTGGATGGAAATGCAGTATATGCTGGGAATCCGGCCCGAAGGATTTTGTCAATAGATGAATATTACCGAAAGAGAAAAAGAAAACAGCTTGAAGAAGCAGCTACTTATGTTAGAAAGTATGAAGAAAGATTTGGTGTTGTTCCATCCATAGAAAAGCTAGACGAGTATTTTTTCTTATTCTTTAATCCGAACGACCAGATGCAAAGAGATACTTTTGACTTTAAACTTAAATTATTGGAAAATTATGATGAGACAATGAAGAAGGCGGAGCTTAATAAGCCGACATTCAGTTCATATGATGAGTTTATAAAATATTGTAAAGAAAATAGGTAAAGGATTGAATTTAATTATGGTTAGTGTGATTGTTCCGGTATATAAAGTGCCGGAGTATTTAGATAGATGTGTAGAGAGTATACAAAATCAGACCTATACTGATTTGGAAATCATATTAGTTGACGACGGGTCACCTGATGATTGTCCCCATATGTGTGACACATACGCTAAAAAAGATGAGCGAATAGTTGTCATTCATCAAAGCAATGGAGGGCTATCCGCAGCTAGAAATGCCGGACTGAAAAAATGTAATGGAGAATACATTATTTATGTTGATAGTGATGATTACATAAAAGATGATATGATTGAAACCTTGGTGGCTGGTATTGAGAAATACGATGCTGATATTGCAATTTCAACATACTTTCTTTCTGTAGGCGAAAAGCAAGAATCACTGAGACTAAGTGGAAAAGTATTCGCTGGGGCAACAGAAGATCTGATTGAAATAATATATTCCAATGGATTGTGGCAGGCCTGGGCGAAATTGATAAAAAGAGATATTGCTTTAGCTTGTCCGTTTATTGACAGACTGATATATGAGGATTATGAAAATACTCCTAGATTGCTTGATCATTCATCAAAGATTGTAGTTTTTATGGATGGACGATATATATATACTGTTAGAAATAATAGTATTATGGGAGAAAGACAGAAAGCAACAAGCGTAGACTTTGCAAGAATTACAAAAAACACCATTGAGTTATATAATAGAGAATCTTACAGAGATGATATAAAGGAATTTATGATTTCTTTTCTATTTAAACAGTTAGTATATAACTATCATACAACAATCAGGTATGATAATTGTGTTGATAACAAGTTCTTATACGAATCAAGAAAATTGCTGATTCAATACAAGAATTTGTGGATGTCAAGTAACACAATAGGAATAGGACGAAAAATATCATATGCATTTATAACACGGTTTCCAAGAGTATATCGTATAGCATATCTAGCATCTCATAGGGAGAAAACTCAATGAAAAAAGGACTTGAATTAAAGCTGCTAGAGTGGATGGTGTTTGTAATTGTAATGGTTATACTTTTCTTCTCTACACAAACGTATTTTGCAACTGCAAATTATTCTAGAATTTATCATATCGATAGATATTGTATGTTAGCTTTTTTGGGAATTTCAATAGCTGTCAATCATGGTGAGATTAGATATAAGAGTAAAGATTTATTAACCATCAAAATTGTGATACTACCATACATTTTTCTGTTTGCAGTATCGGTATTTTTTTATATGACAAATCATCGAGCATCATGGTCCAGTATTATAAATACAAATATTCAAGCGATTCTGGTTTGTTTGACGGCAATTGTATCGTATTATTCATTAGGGAAAGATGCATTAAAGGGTGTTCTTGTTGCTGCAATAATCAATTATTTTATATATATTGTTACATGCATGATTCAGTATGGGCCTTTAGCTCTTTTTCAGGCAGGGTCGGATTCAATGGCATCTCGACTTTTGGAAGTACATGAGGTGACATTTGTTTTTGGAATCTTAATTGTTTATCTTCTGATTTCAGACTATTTAAAAAGCAGATCCGTGAAAAATAGTTGGGTTGTCCTACTTGCAGTTTTTTGTTTGCTTGGTTTCAAACGTATATTGCTCTTGGCAATGCTTATTGGCATTGTAGTATACTTTTGTGCGAGAAGAGCAAAAAAGCCGAATTTGATTATAGTAATTTCTATGATAGCAATTACCTTAAGTTTAATGTGGGTATTCCTGTGTTCGTCGTGGGATTTGCTGACGGGAATTAGTATAAAATTCGGAATAGATTTAGCTGGACGAAATTGGATATATAGCAACTTTTACCCTTATTATAATTTTTCGATTTCATATTTAGGTGCAGGTGTGGGATATGTGCAAGAAAAAATCTACACTATGTCAACAATGGTATTGAATAATCATTCAATTGGATTACATAATGAGTACATGCGATTATTTATAGAGCTTGGATTTATTCCATATATTACTTATTTTATTCTCATATGGCCTGTTTCAATTATAATATTATATAATAAAGTTGGGTATAGAGCAGCACTTATGTATTTCGTTTTATGGATTGTGACTGGTATTTGTATTGCAACAGATAACTTGTTGACATACCCAAATTTTATGCTTACATTTTGGTTGATACTGATTACGATTATCAAGGAAACTCCAGATAGGAGTGAGGAATTAGCTATAAAATAGAGAAGGTGAAAATAATATGAAAATAGCAATCGTTACAGTTTACGATAGTATTGTAAACTTTGGGTCTTTCTTACAAGCTTATGCAATGAGCCAAGTTTTAGAATCAAGAGGACATGAAGTTTTTTTTGTCCGCAGGATGCCAAATGACGAAATTTTAAAACGATTTAATCGATTGGCTAAGATACAAAATGGTGTTTTTTCTAAAAATGGAATAAAGGCAAAACTTTTATCTCAGAGGTCGAAATATGTAATTCAGCGCGAAATGGATGCAAACAAAAATAGATATAAATGTTCGTTGAGTGACTGGGAGTCAATAAAAATAATCAATCCTGACGAAATTGAGGACCATGGGATACAACTTGTAATATGTGGAAGTGATGAAATTTGGAATATACATAATAAGGATATCGATTTGGATTTCTATTCATGTGGGTGGATTAAAGGTATTCCCAAATTAGCGTATGCAATTAGTTCCGGTAATTCAAGAACATCAGAGTATTTGAATGATTCTGAATTTTTCAATGCTGTAGGAGATTTTTGTAAGATTCTACCGAGAGACCAAATGACGCAAAGCCTTATAACTGATATCACAAACATTAAGGAATTAATTGTTTGTGATCCAACATTATTGCTTGGGCAAAATGGCTTCACATTGACTAATGCGGGAAAAGAATTTGGGAAGTATATGCTTGTCTATTCCTATTTTCTTACGAAAAAGGAAAAAAGATTTATTAAAAAATATGCAAAGAATAATGGATTGAAAATCATTTCGCCTTGTATATATTCTAGTATTGCCGATGAAGTTGTATATACATCTGCTTTAGATTTTCCCTCACTTGTTTTTAATGCAGAATGTGTTTACACAACTACATTTCACGGTACCATTTTTTCATTAATGTTCGCAAAAAGGTTTTGTTCTCTTCCAAGGCTACCTAAGGTGGCAAATTTATTTGAACAGTTGGAAGCATATGATCATGAATTAAACTTGAACTTTTCCTACGATGATTTTTGCACCGCTTTAGATAAATTTGCGGATAGAAAAGTAATTGGAGAGGGATTAAATAAACTTAAAGCTACATCTGAACATATACTTTGGAAAGCGATTAAGGAGATTGAGAACAACGGATATGTTCCACTGGGGAATCGTTATGAGAGTCATTGTAAGCATCTATATGGATACACTAAACAGAATGATATTCGGAGTAAGAGTTCATCCGGAGGAATGTTCTATGAATTGTCACGTGTGATATTAGAAGATAATGGGGTTGTCTTCGGGGCTTGTTATGATAAGGAAATGCATCAGGTTGTTCATAAATCCACTGAAGAAACATCAATAGAAAATATGCTGAAAAGTAAATATGTGGAATCAAAATTAGGTGACACTTATAAAAAAATTGAGACCTACTTAAAAGACGGAAAAACAGTCTTGTTCTGCGGAACTCCTTGTCAAGCTGCTGGTCTATATAATTTGAAAACAAAGAAGTGGAGCAGATATAAAAATCAATTATTCATTTTAGACTTTTTGTGTGAAGGTGTTCCATCTTATAAAGTATTTCAAGAATATATAAAAGACAGAGAAAATAAATCAAAAAAAGAGATTGAGACTATTGTATTTCGTTCCAAATCTTATGGATGGAATGTGCATTGTATGAAAATTCAATACAAAGATGGAACTAGTAGAATAATTCCTTCTTTTGCAGATTCATATATGCATACTTTTATTATGGACTTAACGATAAATAGAAGGTCTTGTTATGCATGCCCTTTTCGCAAAAAAAAATACTCAGATGTGACTATAGGAGATTTTTGGAATGTTAGCAATATTGACAAATCATGTGTTGATAACAAAGGCGTATCAGCTATATTTGTAAACTCTGAAGCTGGAAATACACTGATTGAGAAAGCTAGGAAAAACTTGTATATAAAAGAACTAGAAGATGGGGATATCTTCCAAATGGAACAACAGTTAGATACCTCCTTATATTTGGACAAGAGGAACAATTTTTACACCGAATTTTTGAACAATGGATACGAGAGTGCAATCAGAAAGTACAGCACATATTTTCAAAATAGAGGAATAGTGGATAAATTGAAATTAATAAAAAGATGGACTAATCTTGAATACAAGAGAAAGTTTAAAAATTAATCGGAGGAAGATTATGTCAGATAAATCAAGTACGGGAAAGGAACTTGCAAAGAATACCGCAATAATATCTGTGGGTAAAATTTGTACACAAGTAGTAAGTTTTTTACTTTTACCGATATATACAGGGGTACTTTCGACTGAGGAATATGGTGCTGTTGATTTAATTATTACATATACATCTTTGCTTCTTCCGTTGGTTACATTGCAACTTGAACAAGCACTTTTTCGTTTTCTCCTTGAGAAGAGGGGAGATTCTGATGGTACTAAGGATGTATTATCAGATGTTTTTTCAATCAATGTTTTGGCACTAATTCTTTTTACGAGCTTTTTTTTAGTTGTGTCGCCATTGATTAATAGTAAATACAAATACTTTCTTTTTATTAATTTGATAGCAAATGCATATTCGTCTGTTATGTTACAGGTGGCACGAGGATTTGGCAGCAATGTGGTATATGCCATGGGTAGTTTTTTGAGCGCGGCATCATTGATCCTGCTCAATATTGTCTTTATTGTTGGATTTAAACTCGGTGCATCTGGAATGATATGGTCACATGTTATATCCGCTGTTATTTGTGGTACTTTTATTTTGATTCAGACAAAGGCTTATCGATATGTTTCGTTTCATGTTCCTTCAAAAGAGAGTTCAAAAAGATATCTTTCATATTCACTACCTCTGATTCCAAATCAAATTTCGTGGTGGATTTTGTCTGCATCAGATAGAACAGTGATTCTATGGCAATTGGGAGTTGCGTTTAACGGGATATATTCAATCGCAGGAAAGTTTTCTAACCTTTACAGTGTGATGTATAATATTTTCAATTTGTCTTGGACGGAGCTTATTTCGGTTCACTTTAATGATCCAGATAGAGAAAAGGTTTTTTCAGACTTGCAAGATACTGTGGTAAAGCTGTTGATTTGTTTATATCTTGGTATTGTTTCTGTCATGCCATTTGTTTTTCCAATTATGATAAATAAAAAGTATTCTGATGCTTATTATCAGATTCCAATCCTAATGATTGGTGTTTTCTTTAGTGCGATGATTGGTGTTATGAGTGCTTATTATATTGCAGATAAAAACACAAAGGTTATAGCAAAAACAACAATGATTTGTGCCGGAATTAATTTGATATTGGATGTGGTATTAATGCCTTTCATTGGACTGTTTGCAGCTTCAATTGCAAGTGCTATAGCTTATTTTGTAATGTATATTGTTCGGTACATTGATATTAATAGAAATTATGGTGTTAAGAATTCTCCACAATTATTGACCTTGATGGTAATATCTACATTTATAATATTCGGTGTGTATTATTATAGAAATATAATCCTTTGTGGAATTAGTTTATTTTGTGTTTGCGTGATGTCAATTGTTTTAAATAAAAATATAATTTTATGCTTTATGTCATTTATAAAAAATACAATTTCTAAAATGAAGAAAGGAAGGTAATACAATATGAAAGGAATACCAATTCTTTATCCAAGAAAAGAAGAATGTTGTGGTTGCACGGCTTGTTATGTTATTTGCCCAAAAGAAGCTATTTCTATGGTTGAGGATGAAGAGGGATTTGCCTATCCACTTATTGATGAGGATAGATGTATTTGCTGTGGTCAATGCATAATGGTATGCCCAATACAGGCAGCACATGCATCATAAAATGATAAAAGAGAAATAGATGAAAACCAATGTCATTAAGATAAATTAAAAAATATTGATAGCGATAAATTCTTATTTAGTTAAGCCTAGATATAATTTTATAGGTGCAATAAATTTGGATGGGTTAGCTGAATTTTCACTCCAAGAATTTGAGGGGTGGCATATAACCCAAAACGTCTTATTGCTTATATTGGGCTCGGATAACATTTAGTTGTCCGAGTTTTTTTCAACCATTTTAACGCTTCCGTCATCCTTGTTGATTTCACTTCTAGGTTTAAGTACTATTCTAAATTTCTAGAAGTATATCTAATCCTCAGTAAGCGCCAAATAAAATGATGTAATTAAATAAATGGAAAAGAATCAGTTTAACATTGCTAAAACGTTATGCTGATTCTTTTATTTACAATTCTTTTGTATGAACTCTCCATGGTAGAATTTGTCTACTATTTCTGGATTTTTGATAAAATCTTGGCTTGGAAGATATGTGAATATTGTTGTTAAATATTTATATGGATCCAATCCATTTACTTTTGCTGTTTCAATAGTGCTGTATGCATTCGTATTTGATTCTGCTCCTAATACGTTTGTCGAGAATAGCCAGTTCTTTCCTCCTGTCGTAATGGACGAATCACTCCTTCCTCTAATGAGTTTGTCATTGGGATATATCTATTATATAAGTATTGTCTCAATCCTTCTTCATGATTTAGAACATACTTAAATGCTCTGCTCAATTTTGCATTGGCTGTGACATTTTGATTGGATTTGCACCATGAAAAGAAGTCATCTATCAATGCATTTGACTTTAGCTGACGTATTTTGA
>ENA-OWPL01000253-OWPL01000253.1-human-gut-metagenome-genome-assembly--contig:-NODE-253-length-40520-cov-40.376918_pt1 | contig 40520 bp, 24 predicted proteins | sample MGYA00248263_ERZ651844 | MGnify/ENA primary metagenome ERZ651844 (study PRJEB26924, sample SAMEA4378256) | human gut metagenome | biome: human gut; feature: human-associated habitat; material: faeces...
TATCTGCCTAATTGGGGGGCGGGTTACAAACCCGCCCCCCAATTAGGCAGATAAAATTTTAATGTACATTTCTGTAGCCTCACGTATTTCGCTGAGGGTGATGAACTCTTCGGCAGTGTGAGAGCGGGCAGAGTCACCTGGGCCCATTTTGAATGAGGGGAAGCGCATGAGGGCTTGATCACTTAGCGTGGGCGAACCGAAGGGAGTTCGACCTTCGGCAATGGCGGCTTGTACAATGGGGTGATTGATGTCAATGTGTGAGGAGTGCAAGCGTGTAGAACGAGGCAGGATGTCGCAGTCGGGTAGGTGTTGACGGATAATGCTTAAAAGCTCTTCGTTGGTGTAACATTCGTTGGCGCGCACGTCGACTACAAACTGACACGTGTCGGGCACGACATTGTGCTGTGTGCCTGCATTCACCATGGTAACGGACATCTTGACTGGACCTAATAAGTCTGTCTGTTGCTCGAACTGATAGGTGTGGAACCATTCGATGCAAGGTAGGGCTTTATAAATGGCATTTACTCCTTCGTTACGTGCAGCGTGGCCCGAACGGCCGTGCGTAGTGCAGTCGAGAACCATAAGTCCCTTCTCGGCTACGGCAGGTTGCATGCCGGTCGGCTCGCCCACGATAGCTACATCGATGGGAGGCAATAAGGGAAGTACAGACTCTATGCCGTTCTTGCCCGATACTTCCTCTTCGGCGGAGGCCAGAAAGATGAGGTGATAAGGGAGCGTAGCGTCGTCCTTTAAGGCCAAAAATACTTGCATTAGCGTTACCAATCCGCCGCCACAGTCGTTGCTGCCGAGTCCATAAAGGCGGTCGTTCTCAATGGTAGGCGTGAAAGGGTCGTGCACCCATGAAGCAGCAGGCTTTACCGTGTCGATGTGTGCATTGAGCAGTAGGGTAGGGTGGTTGCCTTTTGGCACTGGTTGTTCGCACCACACGTTGTTGTGGTGGCGCTTGGGATTTGCGCCTTGTGCTGTAAGGTAGTTGAATATAAAGTCGGCTGCAGCCTCCTCATCACGGCTAATAGAGGGAATACGTATCAACACTTTCAAAACGTCAATAGCATTGTGCGTTAGCGTTTCAGTCGATATCATAAGCAAGAAGATTAACGGAGAAGATTAACGGATAGATTAAAGAAGAGATTAACGGACGATGAATGAGACGTTAATGCTTAAAGCCAAACGTAATGTGAAGATATTAGGGTGGTTCTAAAAATTCTGTTTTTAGCGTTCTGCTATTCTGAAATGTGATTTGTACGCTCTCGAAAGTGTCTTTTTGAAAGTTTGTTCGGTCACATAGCCCGCTATGCTCCCTCACAAACTTTCAAAAATACACTTCCGATAGCGCACAAATCCCTATTTCAGAATTATTAGAACCACCCATTAATGTCTCGTCAGCGTTTTCAAAAAAACGCGAACGTTCGCGTTGGCGAACATTCGCGTTGATGCGTTTAGCGGAGTTGGTGTTTATTTCAGTTTCTCTTCCAACTTTTGCAACATATCCACCGTCATGCGGTCGAGGTCGTATTCAGGTTTCCAATCCCACTCTTGGCGAGCGCAGATGTCGTCGAGGCTGTTAGGCCAAGAGTCAGCGTTGGTTTGCTTCAAGGGGTCAACCTGATATTCCATTTCGAAGTTAGGTTTGTACTTGCGAATGGCAGCGAGTACGCCTTCGGGGTCGAAGCTCATGGCAGCGATGTTGAAGGCGTTGCGGTGGATAAGGCGAGAGGGATCAGCCTCCATCAATTCTACGGCAGCGCGAAGAGCATCAGGCATGTACATCATGTCCATGTAAGTGCCCTTAGCAATTGGACAAATGAACTTTTCACCACGAACGGCAGAGTAGTAAATGTCACAAGCGTAGTCGGTAGTGCCACCGCCAGGGAGTGTAACGTATGAGATCAAGCCTGGGAAACGTACGGCACGTGTGTCGACACCATACTTGCGGTAGTAGTAGTCAGAGAGCAATTCGGTAGTAACCTTTGATACGCCATAGATAGTACGTGGACGTTGAATCGTATCTTGAGGTACATTGTCGGGAGGCGTCTCAGGACCAAACGAACCGATAGAGCTGGGGGTGAATACAGAGCATCCGTGTTCACGAGCTACTTCGAGCACGTTCCAAAGTCCGTCAATACCAATCTTCCATGCCAACTGCGGACGGCCTTCAGCCACTACGCTCAACAAGGCGGCAAGGTTGTAGATAGCGTCAACCTTATGCTTCAATACCACTTCAGCGATTTGTTCACCGTTGGTAACATCGCAAATCTCGGCGGGACCACTCTCAGCCAATGCTCCTTGAGGGGCAGCGCTGGGAATGTAACCACAAACTACGTGATCGTTGCCGTAAATGCCGCGCAACTTCATGGTAAGCTCAGAACCAATCTGTCCTGTAGCACCAATCACCAAAATATTCTTCATCGTGTGTATGAAAAGGGGTTTGTACGTGCTTTCTTTTAGTTGACGAGTTAACAAGTTAATGAGTTAACAAGTTAACGAGTTAACGAGTTAACAAGTAAGTTAGTCCTTATATATAAGGTCTTGAAGAAGTTAGCACGTATTTGTTAGATGTTTCGTTTGATACATTTATTGACAGGCTACGAAAGTTCTTGTTTAGCGCAGTCGTCAAAATGCGTTGCAAAGGTGCAATCTTTTTTTGATATTTATAACTTGTACACTGTTATTTTTAAAAAAAAATCTGTTCCTTTGCATTGTCCTAATTTTTAGACAAGTAACCTTATTATAAATCATACACACAATGTACGGTAAATTTCAAGAACATCTTCAGCAAGAGTTGGAGAATATTAAAGAAGCAGGCCTCTATAAGGAGGAACGTTTGATTGAAGGCCCTCAGCAGGCTGCTATTCAAGTAAAGGGCCAAGAAGTGTTGAACTTCTGCGCTAACAACTACTTGGGCCTTTCAAACAATCCTCGCTTGATTCAAGCTGCAAAGGACATGATGGACCGTCGCGGCTATGGTATGTCAAGCGTTCGCTTTATCTGCGGTACGCAAGATGTACACAAGGAATTGGAGCAGGCTATTTCTAAATTCTTCAAGACTGAGGATACTATTTTATATGCTGCTTGCTTCGATGCGAATGGTGGTGTGTTTGAGCCTCTTTTGACTGCTGACGATGCAATCATCTCTGATGCCTTAAATCACGCTTCAATCATCGACGGTGTACGTCTCTGCAAGGCAAAGCGTTATCGTTATGCGAATGCTGATATGGAGGACCTCGAACGTCAACTTCAGGCAGCTCAAGAGCAACGTTTCCGCATCATCGTAACTGACGGTGTATTCTCAATGGACGGCAACGTAGCTCCGATTGACAAGATTTGCGACTTAGCTGAGAAGTACGATGCCCTCGTTATGGTAGACGAAAGCCACTCAGCAGGCGTTGTAGGTCCTACGGGTCGTGGTGTGAGTGAGTTCTTCAATACTTATGGTCGTGTCGATATCTACACTGGCACACTTGGTAAGGCCTTTGGTGGCGCTATGGGTGGTTTCACGACCGGTCGTAAGGAGATTATCGACATGTTGCGTCAGCGCTCACGTCCTTACCTCTTCTCTAACTCAGTAGCTCCCGCTATTGTAGGTGCCGCGCTCGAAACGTTTAAGATGCTCGACGAGAGCAATGCTATTCACGACAAGTTGGTTGAGAACGTTAACTACTTCCGCGACAAGATGATGGCTGCAGGTTTCGACATCAAACCTACCCAGAGTGCCATTTGCGCTGTCATGCTCTACGACGCTAAGTTGTCACAAGTCTACGCTGCCAAGTTGCAAGAAGAAGGCATTTATGTAACAGGCTTCTATTATCCCGTAGTGCCGAAGGATCAAGCTCGTATTCGTGTACAGATCTCAGCTGGTCACGAGCGTGAACACCTCGACAAGTGTATTGCAGCCTTCATTAAGGTAGGTAAGGAATTAGGCGTGTTGAAGTAATTTTCTAATTCTCAACACACATATGGGTGGTTCTAATAATTCTGAAATAGGGATTTGTGCGCTATCGGAAGTGTATTTTTGAAAGTTTGTGAGGGAGCATAGCGGGCTATGTGACCGAACAAACTTTCAAAAAGACACTTTCGAGAGCGTACAAATCACATTTCAGAATAGCAGAACTCTAAAAACAGAATTTTTAGAACCACCCATATATATATAATGCGTGCTTTATTGTTCTGTATGAGCAATAAGGCACGCTTTTTTTGAGGGATTAGAGACGTTAAACTGCGATTAGAAAGTCTCTTCCCTTCCCCCTTTCCCCACTCCCACACACACTAATATCCCTTTTTATTATCACTTCTTTCCTGAAAAGTGGCTAATATTGCCTTGCTTAATGTTTATTAACCTTACAGGGGGGGGTAATTTAAGGAATTCATTAAATTCGCAAACGAATTAAGGCCGAAAGGCCACTTGACGATTAAATTTTGAGGTGTAAAGCGAATGGTTACGCACATACGCATTCAACTAAAATTTAAACGTAACATACGATATACGCGTATTGTATATAATCACGCAACACCTCATGTAGACCAAAACATTTGGTAAATCTTTTGCTCTACGCCATGTATCGGTAGACGTACCTTTGGCGTAAGCTTACTTCTACTTTACGTTTTTTTCTGCTCAAACCGTTGGGAAGTCAAGACACCGATATGAAGAAAGTACTTCCTACACATGTTTGGTTTTTTCATCTTGAATTTATTGCTCAATTAAACGAGTTAAGACGTTGTAAGAATTTGAAGCGTGCGCTTTGAGTTTAGCCCCATTGTACCCTTTTTCGAGAGTCGTTGACGGGGGAGGCGTAACTCGTACAATTGTATAATATATGTATTGAACCAATCAAGCGCATACATGAAACTTTTTTTTACCATTGCGCTCAGTCTCATTAGTTCTTTGCTGCTACTCACGGCGTGCGTATATGACGACCTACCTGCATGTCCAGCCTTGACGCTGCACGTAGGCGTAAAAGACTATAACTACTCCAATGCTGCCGTATTCGCTACCGAGTCGTTGCGACCAACCAATGGCCCTCTGTCAACGTATGTTAGCACCCTCTCGTGGTGCGTGACCAATGCCGAAACGGGACAGGTCGTGGCCGAGCGAGCTGCTTATCTTGCTCCCACCGACCGCCAACGCGACGACATTTCCTTGCCCGACACGTTGCCCTTTGGTCGTTATGTGGTGAGTGTGTGGGGGGCTATGCCCGAAGGATCAGAATTTCCTGAACTGACCAATCTTGACGACCCTGCGAAAGATCCCTACTTGGTACACGACACTTTGACCTATGATGCACGTCATGCCGACCACACTTTGCTCTTGCGGCGTATAAAGAGCAAACTAGACATCAGTATAGAAGGACTACCCGAAGCATGGGAAGCCTCGTCGTCGCAGAAGAAGGAGACGGGACTCTATGAAGAGTGTGACAAAAGTTTTGCATACGATGGTGAGATGCAAACTGGCAACCGCAGCTATTTCTCGTCACACACGGGCGTCACCACTTATACCGTATTGCCTCCCAGTGTGGGGAAGGACAAGACAACGGTCACTATACGCATTTATGACAAACAAGGCAATGAAATTCCGCAACTCACACCGCGTCCCGTCATTACCACACTCTATCGTAACACAATTACCGCCTTGCGCTACGTCTACGTTGTCGAAAAACAAGATTACGACATCTACGTGCGCATCAATGATGGTTGGGAGGTGATTAATAATATGGTGATTGAGTAGCACTCTATAATAGGGGCGTGTAAAACGGACAATCACAAATAGTCACTTTAAAGATTATCATACTTAGGCCCCCCAGTTCTACGTTTTAAGGTTATAAGGTTAGTTTAGTTGATGATTAACGTGGTGTAACTTTATAATCTCATAACCTCAAAACTGGAAACCGAATTATAAGAAACAAACTAACATAAATAATAACCTTGGGCAAACCTGCAGAGCAATGACCTTGGCTCAAAAAAAGTGCTTGTGTAATCCCTTTCTGTCGGGTTTACTCCTCACGCTTACCCTTTAAACACGTAGCATTATGAAAAAGTTTTTCATGAGTGTTGCTGCCTTGGCAGGTATGATGTCATTGGCAGCTTGTAGCAGTGACGACATTGTATCTCCTGCCGACAACGACGTACAGACGATTAAGATTGCTGTAGCCAGCACAGGTGACAAGTCAACGCGTGGTCGTGACCTGAATAGCGAAGAGCCTGATCAGAAAATTGAAAACGTAACCGTAGTTATTCGCAATAAGAAAACGAACGAAGTGGTTTATCACCAGATTATTGCCAATTGGAACACAGAAACAGTGTCAAAACCTTATACGGACAATGGTCACGGCCGTGAGTGTACGTTGAAACTTGAAGGTGCTGATCGTTTGAATGCAGGTGAATACACCATCACTGCCGTAGGTTACACCGCAACCGACTTCAAGACTAACACCATTGTTGATGCAAAAAAGGGGGAAGTAGTTGCTGGCAACTTCTCCGCCGAAGTAGCTGACGACAAGGCAGCTCAAGAGGCATTTGCAGGTGAGTCAAGCATTAATTTGGATGTAGACCATGCAGCTATTAACACCAGCGTAACGCTTCATCGTCAAGTAGCAGGTTACTATGGTTACTTCACTTCTATCCCATTTAAGGTAAATAACAAGCAAGTTACCAATGTACGTTTGGTAGCACGTAGCAAGAATACGAAGTTGACTTATGGTAATTTCAACTCAAGCTTTACTACGACGAACAACGACATCATGTACGTAGTCAATGGTTCAGAGCCCGCAACTCCTAAGGACGCAAAGTTCAATGGTAGTGCAGAAAACGATGCCTATACCGTTTACAATATCAAGGTAACCGATTGGTTTACTAAAGGCGATACGAACAATGATGGTATCCTTGATGAGAAGGATGCTTTGACCGAGGGTGGTTGGACCAATGCATTGGCCAAGAAGGACTACTTGACTTACCAACCGGGTACTATTTTCGCTGGTGGTTTCGCCGTACCTTTCGCCGCTACTGATGCTGCTACCCTCGAGTTGCAGTTGCTCGATGAAAGTGGCGAAATTCTTAAGTCATGGACGGTAGCAATGGCTACTCCCCAACCTGCTGGTCAAGGCGTAGATGGAGTAGCATTAACCGTACCCGAAACAGCACAAAACTTCAGCTTCTTCCGTAACCATATGTACACCCTCGGTAAGAAGGTGGACAATACCAAAGACAAGCCAGGTACTACTACTCCTGACCAACCCGAGCCACTTGATAAGTCACAAAGCATGATCCTCCGTGTGAACGATAACTGGGAGGTAATCAACCGCATGACAATTGGTGACTAATCGCGAACTCTTTTAACTTGGGGGGAATGACATTATACTTGTTCAGTTATTATTATTGAGTTCATAATCCCCAAGTACAATATAAAAGGCTGTGCCGTGCACAAACACTCACTTTTGTGGCACAGCACAGCCTTTTTTGCTTTTTTAGATAGCGTATCAAACGCTACGAATGACATATAAACAATCTTATGCTGAAGCATTTGCTTTTTGCAGTTAGTATGTGTTGCCTTGTATTGTTGATGGGTTGTGCGGAAGAAAGCGCCCCCGTGATAGATTGTGCACCACAACTAACCCTTCGTTTTGAAACTACTGCTGTACAGCATGGCATGCGCACCACATTGCTCTCATCGGACAATGTGCAACACGTCAGCTATGTGCAACTCTATATATTTAAAGGAACATCAGCCGATGCGCCTTGCATCGTGAGCCGCAACGTACAGTGGACGCAGCCCGTAGGAGCTACGGCCGAACAGGCCTATGCCTTGCCGCTCAGTGAATTTAGTCCTGACGGATCAACTACTTACACCTTCTTGGCTGTAGGTTTAGATGACGACCCTACTAATACGACCGAGGGCGCAGCCTATGCTTACGGCCTGCCCGATGCCGTCACTATAGGCACGACTTTAGGCAATGCCGTGGCGCAGTTAGCTATGGAACGGACGGCCACTGACTTATCACATGCCGAACTCTTTGCTGGAACAGCCACCTTACAAGTTGATCCTACGAGCAATAATGCCGTGACAATCGAACTCTATCGACGCGTGGTGGGCGTACAAGTGTACGTCACCGACATTCCCACCGACGTGACCGACCTCCAACTCCACCTCTATTCCAATCAACACACGGACGTTCCTCTCGTAAAGCAGCCTAACACCTCGGACGGCACTTATGCCGACCACGGCACACAGTTCTTGCCCAACTCTACCTGCCTGCTCGACCTCCCCGTCACAGATGAGACCCTAAAAGGCGCAACTCTATCGGGCACACACTTGACCAAACAAGTGGGCAGCGTATTGTCCGCTTGCTACTTACTGCCGATTGAGGCTCCGACTGCGACCGATAGTCACACCTTACAACTCAAGGCCTATAAGGGAACGACTTTGTATAAGACCTATAACGTGGCTTTGGGTACGGCGAAGGCGCGCAGCTATGTCTATCCGCTTCGCGCAAATTGCTTCTATACGATTGGGGTACTCAACAAACAGGAGAACGAACCCGTAAGTTTGGGCGAGGCCGAAAGCGATATCGTGATAGAGGTTGAACCTAATTTTGAGAAAGACCATGAGTATGAGATTTTTTAATGTGCGAATGTGCAAATGTGCAAATGTGCGAATGGTTGCCTTGGGTTAATGTGCAAATGTGCGAATGGTCGCCTTGGGTTAATGTGCAAATGTGCGAATGGTCGCCTTCTTTTGTTGTGATTATAAACTATGATTAGAAAATTATGAAACTTCGTACCATTATATATCTATTGTCCTGCCTATTATGGACGGCCTGTTCGGACGATGAACTACAGCCAGCGACTGCTGATGAGGCAACGACAGTACCTATCACCTTGACTTTGGGACAACGTACGACTCGTTCTGCACCACCGGGGAGTACCGACCCGATGAATCCCACTGTAGATGGTGAGGCAGAGACGGAACAAACCAACACGGTACGCATAATAGCCTTTCGTTGTAAAGAGACACAAGAAGATGTGTCCTACTATAACAGTGACGACGACTATGCTGACTCCGACTTTGTCTATGATCCTACTAACGATCAAACCGTCACGTGCAGTCGTGCCACCACTTCGGCGCATCGACTCACGGCCCATGGTCAGCTGAAGAAAATGAAAGGTTATGCCTATCGGGTCGTAGCCTTAGCCTATAGTTTGACGCGCAGCCTCCCCTTTTCCAATCATCTGTTAGCCGATGTGGGCGAAGAAAACCTGTTTACGCTTAACCTCGCAGCTCATACTACATTAGATCAATTTGAAGCAGACCTTACGCACGTGGTCCATGACTCTTGGAAAGAGTTCCGAAATGGAACAGACAAATTTTACACACACAAAACCCATTCCTTGAGCGATCAGTTGTGTTACGCTCCTCAATTGTTTTATGGCCAATGTACCTCCGTTAATGGAAATAAAGTGATACACTTTCACGAAAAGAATCCTGCAGATAGCATCAGTTCAACCTACCCCTTGTCAGGTGTGCTTTATCGGGGTATGGCAAAGGTGCAACTTACGCTCACGATTGATAACCAAAGAGGTACGTTGCAATGGATAGGACTCTTGGCCAACGAAACGCGTACTTCGGTAAAACTATCAACCTACGACGACTTTCTTCAGCCTTTCAATCCCATTCACACTACAATGAAAAATGGCACTTACGCCTTGGTAGGCTTTGTCAATACTGGTGGACTCAGCGTGGGCAGCACTGTCACCCTTACCGCTTGGCTCTTGCCAACCGCCACAAAATTGGCCATTCGCACGTTTATACGTAATGGTGGTTTAGCAAGTTATAATAATACCCACAATTATCCCATCGAAGTGAGCGATTTATCATCGGCCGAGACGGGTACAGGCATTATCTCGCCCGACGTGGTAGACAATACGTTCTATTTGCGTCGCAATCAACGCTACCAGTTTAAGGGTAAACTCTCCACACTCACCTCAAAGACGGAGTTAGAATAGCAATTAAAGGTATCATCATGAAACGCATTCGTTTATCTCTTCTCTATATATGTATCCTCCAACTATTGTTCGCCCTTCCCACTCGAGCAGACGATACGCCCACGGCCGACGGACAATTAGACGGTCGTCGTACCATTTGGTACGACCGCGATCCGAATGAAAATCAACCCACGGTGAAGAATTGGCGCTACTTGACCAATCGACGAGCTTTAGTCGGTCGGGGGTGCTACGTTAACAAGTTGGTAAGTGCAGTCGGTGTAGCTACTTGGGCCGATAGTTTGGGCAACGTGACGAATGAGGACTTGACCGATTATGCCACCTTCCCCGCTGTGCTCAAAGTTGGCGTAACGGTCAATCCGATTGTGAGCGTGCGCGATAAAAACAATTATTATGGCGAGGGCACAGAGGCCGGTTTCTGTATTGTGGCCTCGTCGGGAAGCAGTGTGTTGTCACTCGATGTAGTGAAAGCGATGAGTTTGGTGTTCTATCGCGACGGCAAGTTGGGTAGCACAGTGCCCGTAGAGGAAGGTCAGAATGCCGGAGGCGTGAGTTTGACGCTGATCAAAGTGCCTGGCTCTGACGATGCTTGCATCTGCCTGACGGCTAAAGCAAAGGAGATATTTGACGAAGTATGTCTGCAACCCTCAGGCGGTGTCAACCTCGACTTGGGTACAGCACTTAAAATAAAGTATGCCTTTGTGGGCAAAGAGAATAATACCTATCTGACTGAAAATGGTGTGAAAGCCTATGGCGAGGCTGAGAATACGCCTGCCCCAGGGGCCTATATCAAGAAAGCTTCGGGCGAGAACCCCGTTTTGTTGGGTATTCCCTTCCCTTTAGTAAGCAGTGAAATAAAAAAGTTGGTAGACGATGACTTGACGAATGGTGCTGCACTTACTCCAATCGTAGGCTTGGCCTATATGGGAGGTGTGAAGATACAGACAGCTCCTGGTGGTGAACACGACACGGGACAGGAAGTGTTTCGTGCAGGGTCGGAAGTGGGCTTTAAGTATAAAAATGCGGCAGTATTGGACCTCACTCTCGGTTCGGCTATCAACATAGAGCTTTATAACCGCGACGGCAAGAAGATACAGACCGAAACGCTCTCAGCAGGTGTGCTCGGACTCGGAATAGCCTCAGGCGGTGACGGAACCGTTTCGATTTTGGCCAACCAAGACTTCTCAGGTGCGCGCATAGCCTTTTATGGCGGACTGAAAGTGGACTTGGGTGGTATGTTGGTATACTATGGTTTTGTAAAGGAAAAACCCGATGTTGACCACCATTGCGACATTCGTCCTACCCCCGATACGAATGTGTGTGACACGCAAACCTCCTTCCAACTCCACTCCAATCCTTCGCTATCGGTAAAGTGGACACTCGAACTCCAACCTAATGATGCTTCAGCTAAAGTTACCCCTTCTGGCTACGTAACGGGCATGAACAAATCGGGTGAATATACCTTCCGTGCCACCGCAGCCGATGGGTGTTACGACTTCGTCACGCTATCAGTAGGTACGGGGTTCAATTCTGACCAGACGGAGCACTGCGGAACGGACTTTGTCAATCCTGATGAGGCGGCGCAAGGTACGTATGAATTAATGGACAAGAAAATTCCCGACGGAACGGGATCTTTCGTCTCTATATCAGGCCTTGAGAATGGACAGAACATCCTTGATAAGGATTATGGCAATTATGCAACGTACGTGGGCGGTTTAGCTTTGTTCAACAACTTGGCCATAACTGGTGTGAAACGCACAGACGGCTTGATGTTTGATGGTGATAAAGAAGGGCAGCAAGCCGTGAATGTGGGATTTGTCGTAGAGAGTGACAACGAGGTGATAGATGCCAAAGTGTTAGAGTTCTTCCAAATACGATGCTACAACGGCGATAAGGAAGTTTATCGCCATGTTATCACCGAGAGCAATGCTGTTGCGGCCGGTATCGGCACCAGTTCAAAGACGCAAAAGGTGCGCTTTAGTATTCGTGTCGAACCGATAGACAAAGATTCCAAAACGATTAAGTTCGATCAAATCGTACTGTGGAAGTCGGGCGCGTTGGATATAGGACTTTCAAAACTCAGGCTCTATTATGCCTTCCTTGAAGACGTTAACTCCCCTTGTGCTAATGCCTTGAGTTGTGGCGCTGTGGTGTTGAGCGATACGACGGGTACTACAATCAATGCCAATGCTTGTCAAATGGCAGGTGCCGTGCGTGTGGCGGGAGTTGACGACAACTTGAGTTGCTTCGTTGACGGTAATCTCCAAACGGCCATGACCATTGTCAGTTCGGTGGACGTAGGAGGCGGTTCTGTTATCGCTGTCAACATGGGGCGCACGCTCGATTTTCGTCATCAGTTAGGCATTGTGGTCGACCAAAAGACCTATGCCTTAGGTGCATCCGTAGGTGGTTGGCTCACCGTTGAGACTTATTATAAGGGCGAAAAGACAGGTGATAAGTTTACTGATTGGAATGTAATAGGTGCCAATGTGGCGGGCTATGGCGAGAAGAACCTCTTACTCATGCAACCCAAGGAATTGTATGACGAAGTGCGACTCACGATAGCAGGAGTCGTTTCGGCACTTGACATACAAAAGTTTTATGGCATCTTTATTCGTGGCGACATAGACAACGACGGCATACCCGACTGTAAAGACACCGAGTCGTGTAACTCAACGATTAAGGACATACAATTAAATCGCGTCTGTCAAAACGGAAAGCTTACGATAAGCGGCGTTGGCACTTCAGCTACTGACTATCGTATCGTGATGAAGGAACAAGACATTGATGATCGTTTCACCTCAGAAACGAATGGATCGTTTAGTCGTAGCTATACGATGAAGACAGCGGGGCGTTACTCCATGTTGTTCTACGATGCCAGTGGCAACTTGCTCAATAATGCGCCTTACACCGTTTCGCCCAACGTGACCACATGGCGACGCGATGCCAATAGTAGCGATTGGAATGAGTGGAACAATTGGACAGAGGGTTCGCCCTATTGCTGTACCGACGTCATTCTCCCTTCGCAAGCTGCGCGTTACCCTGTGTTAGAGGAATCTATCACGGCCGACAACGTAGACGAATACTGTTGTAATAACATTCATTTCGCCCCTGAGGCAGGTGTGGCAGGTACGTCCTTGCTCAATTATCACCAAGCGTGGATAGAACACTCGTTTGTGCCCAATCGTTATTATTTGCTCTCTGCTACGCTGCAGAATACTTACTCGGGTGATTACTTCGTGCCACGTAGCATGAAGGGCGTGCATACGGCCGATTACTTTACCGAATTGAGTGACGAGACGTCACCCCAAAATCGTTTCAATCCGATCGTCTATCAGCGCCTTTGGGATAAAACGGCCGTAGGACGCTTGGCCGATGGGATAATTACCGACATCAGCGTCGATGAGGCACATTGGAGTCACCACTTCAATCACTTGGCGCACAACTACACGCTGGGCGAGGGTTTCTCGCTCTGGGTGGACAACGACTCTTTGTCGGATAATACTGTATTCCGTTTTCGCTTGCCCAAGACGCATACGGCTTATACTTATTACAACGACTTCGACCGTCAACCCATGAATGTGAGCGAAACAGGCTTGGTGCGCGACCATGTAGGACGCTTCATTTATGAACCACAAGGCGCTGCGCCCCTTACCACTACATATACGGGCTATATCAATGGTGTGGAACAAACGCAGCAGCGCAGTGTCTACACACATGCCGTGACGACCGATGTGCCTTTGAGCATTCACCTTACGGCCGCTGATGCGACCCCATTCTTCTTAGTGGGCAATCCCTTCCAAAGTTACCTCGACGTGTCGGCCTTCTTAGTCGCCAACCCAGCGGTGAAAACCGTTAAGACGTATGACGGCAATACGATCAACACGGCCGTAAAGGCTGACGGAGAGTTGATAACATGTGGTGCAGCCAGCACGATCGCCCCTGCAGAAGCCTTCTTTGTAGAACTATCGACAGCTGCCACCGATTGCACTTTACAGTTCGCTCCCCAGATGTTTTCGGGCAATGCTTCTACCACTACGACTACGCGAAGCAAGGTGCGTGGTTTGCGTTTAACAGCCATTGCTCCCAATGGTGTGAAAGCTTCGACCTTATTGCTTGAAGATTCTACTCAGAGCAATATAACCTCTTCCACCTTGTTTGATGCTGAGGCCAAGCCCCAACTATCATTATTTAGTATAGACGAGACGCTGCAGCCTTTCGATGTGGCTCAAGTGTCAACAAAGACGGAGCGTATTCCTTTAGGCATATATGCTGCTGATTGCGACTCTATAACCCTTGAGGCTGAGAGCATAGGTGGTGTGCAACTATCAGACTATCAACTGATAGATACAAAAGTAAATGTGCAGCAGCCTCTGCAGTGTACGCAGCCTTTGTCCTTCAAAGGCTCCTCTGTTGTACTCAATCGTTTTGTATTGCAACGTACGCCATCGGTAGTGAATAGCATAGTTGCGCCTACAAACGAGGAGAAAACCTCATCTCTCCAACTCTCTGTATCGCATCGTGTGCTTTCTCTCTCACTTCCTGAAGTATCAGATCAGCGCATTCAGCAAGTCACGCTTTACGATGTCACAGGTCGTCTGTTGTCGACGGCTCGGTATGATTGCGTTCACGCGCTCACCATGCCTTGTCCCGCAGGACTTCTCATTCTCCGTGTTACACTGTCAAATGGACAAGACCAAACCCTCCGCCTTTGGGTAGAGTGAGAAAGAAAAACTGCAATTTATCTGCCTAATTGGGGGGCGGGTTAAAAACCCGCCCCCCAATTAGGCAGATAAATTGCAGTTTTTCTTTTATTAAAGGGGCTCATATAACTAACATATTATATGTTACCATTAAAAGGCAATGGCTCTTCACCTAATCCTGCAAACGAGCGGCGGTGGTAGGGCGTAAGGCCATGAAGTGCAATGCCCTGACGATGTTCCTTGGTGGGGTAGCCCGCATTGTGGTTCCAACCGTAGTAGGGATAAGTTTTGTGCAACTCAGTCATGTAATCATCATGATAGGTCTTGGCAAGGATAGAGGCCGCAGCAATAGAGAGGTATTTGCCGTCGCCCTTGACGATCGTTTCGTAGGGTACGTCGTGGTAGGGCTTAAAGCGGTTACCATCGACGATAACAAATTCGGGGCGTACTTGTAGCTGATCGAGTGCACGGTGCATGGCCAATATGGAGGCGTTGAGTATGTTAATGTGGTCAATCTCTTCGGGTGTCACCACGCCCACGGCCCACGCCAAAGCATCGCGTTCGATTACCTCACGCAAGGCATAGCGGCGCTTGGCGGAGAGTTGCTTAGAGTCGTTGAGTAGCTCGTTCACGTAGTCAGGCGGAAAGATAACGGCAGCGGCATAAACGCTGCCAGCTAAACAGCCACGTCCAGCCTCGTCGCAACCTGCTTCAATAAGTCCGTCTTGATTGTATCTGGTAGCAAGCATAAGGTTTAGAACATTTTGCGCACGCGATCAATGCCTGCCACAAGGGTGTCTATCTCCTCACGTGTATTGTAAAGGGCAAACGAGGCGCGTGCCATGCCCTCCACACCGCAGCGCTGCATGAGTGGTTGCGCACAGTGATGACCCGTGCGAATGGCTATGCCTAAGCGGTCGAGTAGGGTGCCGAGGTCGAGTGGGTGAATATTGCCAACGTTGAATGATATGACGGCATCCTTTTCGGCTGCTGTGCCATAGAGGTGTATATCGGGAATGGTAGCCATCTGTTCCATGGCATACTGTGTGAGCATACGTTCGTGGGCGTGAATGTTGTCAATGCCCAACGCGTTAACGTAGTCGAGTGCCGTGGCCAAAGCGTGGCTACCTACATAGTCAGGTGTGCCAGCCTCAAACTTAAAGGGAAGGCGCTCGTAGGTAGTCTTCTCAAACGTGACGCGGGCTATCATCTCGCCGCCGCCTTGATAAGGTGGCAACTGTTCGAGTAAGTCTTCACGGCCGTAGAGCACGCCTATGCCTGTTGGGCCGTAGACTTTGTGTCCGCTGAACACTAAGAAGTCGCAGTTGAGCTCTTGCACGTCCACCTTAAAGTGAGGCACACTCTGTGCGCCGTCCACTAAGAAGTGCGCACCGTGTGCGTGTGCTACCTCAGCCATTTGCTTCACAGGATTAATCGTACCCAAAACGTTGCTCACTTGCGCTACGCATACCAATCGCGTGCGAGACGTAAAGAGACGCTCGTAAGCCTCGAGGTCGAGTTCGCCAGCATCGTTCATCGGTATGACCTTGATTACAATCCCCTTGCGGTCACGTAAGAGTTGCCAAGGAACGATGTCGCTATGGTGTTCCATGACCGATACGATGACTTCGTCGCCTTCGTGCAGAAAAGCCTCGCCGTAGGAGTAAGCTACGAGGTTGAGGCTCTCGGTGGTGCCACGTGTAAAGATGACCTCAGCCGTCGTGCGTGCGTTGATGAATTGACGCACCGTTTCACGTGCGGCCTCGTGCAAGTCAGTAGCTTGTTGTGAAAGGTAGTGAACGCCACGGTGTACGTTAGCGTTCACCGAATAATATTCATTGGCAATCGCCTCAACCACGCTGCGCGGCTTTTGCGTCGTAGCAGCGTTGTCGAGGTAAACCAGCGGACGCTTGTACACCTCGCGTCCTAATATCGGGAAGTCCTTGCGGACGGTTTCAATATCGTACATAGATGATAAGACTCTCAAATCTTCGTGCTTATTTAGATGCTCTTTTTTGAGCCTCTTTCGCCTTCTTGTTGTCTTGGTGAATTAAGAAGACTGCCCATGCGGCAATAATGCCAACTCCAACGAAAGATGCTATGATTTGTGCTGACATAATTTTATTTGTTTTTATTGTTTTTGAATAGGAAGTAACTTACAACTGTTAAAAAACAAATTAGCAATATGGCAGTAATGTAAATTGCCCAATTATTTTCTAATCCAGAGAATAAACCGCTAATGATGATAGCTGTTAATATGTATTTGACCAAATCCAAACACAACTTTGCCAATTCCTTACGCATTTTACTTTCTCTTTACTTTTTAGCGCAGCCTTTGCAGCCGTGGCAACCTTGGCCTAACTCCTTGCGGAAACGGAGATCAACGAGGTGTGAGAGACGGTCGTGTAAGTGCTCAATGTCAACGTGGCGCAATACGTCGTTGATGAAAGCGTGTTGTAACATGAGCCGCGCTTCAGCTTCAGAAATGCCGCGTTGACGCATATAGAATAGTGCACCTTCATCTAACTTACCAATTGTAGAGCCGTGGTTACACTTCACATCGTCGGCATAAATCTCCAACATCGGTTGGCTAAAGGCACGAGCCGTCGGGGTGACACAAATGTTGGCATTCGTCTGTTCTGAAGCCGTCTGTTGTGCCCCAGGAGCTACGTAGACCTTGCCCGCGAAGGCACCATTGCTCTGTCCGTCAAGCACGTACTTATAGAGCATGTCGCTCGTACACTTGGGTGAGAGGTGCTCTACCAAGATGTTGTTGTCAACGCGTTGCTTGTCGTCTGCAATCACCGCACCATAAAGTTCGGTGGTGGCCTCTTCACCACGTAGGCGCACGTCCAAGCGGTTGCGGCTCTTGCCACAAGTCAAGACAATGCCATCGTAGCTTATGCGGCTTTGGGCAGCCTGCTCAACATAAAGCGTAGAGAAACGCGTCGTATTGTCGTTCGTCTCTTCAATGCTGTAAAGATTGAGTTTCGCCCCCTCTTCAGCATAGGCCTCGATTACTTGTGTGGTGAGGTAGTGACTGTCACCTTCAGCGTGGTCGCAAAAGAGAACAGAACCCTTTGCTCCTTCTTCGGCTACAACGATAATACGGCGCACACACATCATGTCCATGCGTGCAGCAGCCACGTTTACCACTTGAATAGGAGCTTTCAGTTCAGTGCCTTTGGGTAGGTAGATGAGCAGTCCGTCTTGTGCCAAAAGTGTGTTGAGCAGGGTGACACCGTCATGCCCTGTTTTAAAATCGCGGTCGTTGGCAGCGGCTTGGTTGTAGTACTTCTCTAACAGGTCGGCACGCCCCATAGTCGCTGCTTGGCGGAAGGAAGTAATGATGACTCCTTCGGGCAGTAAGGCGCGTGCACTTTGTGGTGCGTCGCAAGGCACATCGTTCACGACAAAGAAGAGCGATGTACTCAAGTTCGGCACATTGCATTTATATACCTCGTAAGGGTCAACATTAGAGGGCGTGCGGCGTAAGTTAAGTCCGTAGTCAGGGGCAAAGGCCTCTTCCGCATCGGTGTACTTATAGCGTTCTTCCTTGTGTGAGGGGAGACCTTGCTCTTCGAGCAGTGCGGCAGCCGCCTCGCGTTGCTGGTTCATCACCTCAGTGCTGCCGTCGTTCACCATGTCGCGGTGGGCACGATATAGGTCGATGTATTGTTTGTGGCTCTGCTTCATCGTTATGCCTCCTCAATGCTATTAACAATCCAGTCGAAGCCTTTCTCCTCAATGTCGTAACCCAATTGAGCCGTTCCTTCTTTTACTACGCGGCCTTTAACGAGCACGTGTACAAAGTCGGGCTTCAAATAATCGAGCATGCGCTGATAGTGTGTAATCACCATTGCACTCGTCTTCGGTGTGCGAAGCATGTTAAAGCCTTCAGCCACAATGCGCAGTGCGTCAACGTCAAGGCCAGAGTCTGTCTCGTCAAGGATAGAGAAGAGAGGTTCAAGCACAGCCATTTGGAAGATTTCGTTGCGCTTACGTTCACCACCCGAAAAGCCCTCGTTCACGCCACGGCTCATAAAGTGAGCATCAAGTCCAACGAGTTTGCGCTTCTCCTTTAGCAACTTTAGAAATTCGCTGGCAGCAATCGGTTCTTGACCGAAGTATTTGCGCTTTGCATTCAAGGCAGCGCGCATAAAGTTTGTCATCGACACACCTGGAATTTCAGTAGGAGCTTGGAATGACATGAATATACCCTCGTGGGCACGGTCTTCGGGTGGAAGTGCCAAAAGGTCTTTGCCATTAAAGGTAATAGAGCCTTCTGTTACTTCATATTTGGGATTGCCCACGAGTACATTGCTCAGTGTACTCTTACCCGAACCGTTTGGGCCCATGAGTACGTGTACTTCACCGTCGCGGATAGTGAGGTTAACACCGCGAAGAATTTCCTTGCCTTCAACTGAGGCGTGTAGATTTTTTATTTCAAGCATCGTTGTGTAAGTGTCGAGGTTTGTGTTGATATGAGTATGTACGCAAGTGTGCGTAACATTTATAGGGTGGTTCTAATAATTCTGAAATAGGGATTTGTGCGCTATCGGAAGTGTATTTTTGAAAGTTTGTGAGGGAGCATAGCGGGCTATGTGACCGAACAAACTTTCAAAAAGACACTTTCGAGAGCGTACAAATCACATTTCAGAATAGCAGAACTCTAAAAACAGAATTTTTAGAACCACCCTATATTGTTGACAAGGCCTAATTAAAGCCTACTTTATCGCTACAAAAGTACTAAGAAATGCTGAATTTAGCAACAAAGCGTGTTTTACGTAACACGCATTGTTGTCATAAGTCATTTAAATGTCGTCTTTTTACTCAATTTTCGGATTCAGCCCACCCTTACTAAATCCGAGATTTTAGTATATAAACTTCTTGTGTAAAAATGTTAACGCGTAGAGCGTTGGTGTACATGATTAGGGGTGAAAAAATAGCGTGTTCTATTAAGATGTGCAAGTAGTGCCGTTTTTTGCGTAACAAATATTGTGCTTTTTTTGAAAAAACGTAAACGAAAATAAGTGCTAACACCAAAAATAATTATTAATTTTGCGCTGTACTATATCGTATAGAATTATGAACGACGAATTAAGAGTCATCATTAGTGGTGGTGGTACGGGCGGACATATCTTTCCAGCCGTCTCGATAGCCAACGAAATACGCGCAAAACGCCCCGATGCAAAGATACTTTTTGTAGGTGCTGAGGGACGTATGGAAATGCAACGTGTGCCTGCCGCAGGTTATCCCATTAAGGGGTTGCCTATAGCAGGCTTTAATCGCAAGAATTTGTTGAAGAACATTCCTGTTCTGTTCAAAATAATGAAGAGCCGCTATATGGCTCGCCAGATTATCAAAGATTTTCAACCACAAGTGGCAGTAGGTGTAGGTGGCTATGCCAGTGGACCTACACTCAATGTGGCAGAGGGTCTGGGCATTCCCACCTTGCTGCAAGAGCAAAACTCTTATGCGGGGGTAACCAATAAGTTGTTGGCTAAGAAGGCTCGCAAGATATGTGTTGCCTACGACGGCATGGCACGTTTCTTTCCAGCCGATAAGATTATGTTTACGGGTAATCCCGTACGTCAAAATCTGCTGGACAATTCGATGTCGAAAGAAGAGGCTATTCGCGCCTTCGACCTCGTGCCGGGCAAACACACAATACTTATTGTAGGCGGTTCGCTTGGCGCACGTACATTGAATGAAAGCATCTTAGGTAATTTACCTTTAGTAAAGCAGCAAAGCAAGATACAGTTCATTTGGCAAACGGGAAAGTATTACAGTGCTGAAATAAAAGCGGAGTTAGAACGTCGCGGTTGTCCTGCAAACTTGAAGGTGATGGACTTTATAAGCGACATGAGACAGGCTTACGCTGCAGCCGACCTTGTAATATCTCGTGCGGGTGCAGGTAGCATTTCAGAGTTCTGCTTGTTAGGCAAACCTGTTGTGTTAGTGCCTTCGCCCAATGTGGCCGAAGATCATCAGACGAAGAATGCTCTGGCTTTGGTGCAAAAGGGCGCAGCCCTCTACGTGACCGATGCTGATGCACGGCGCACCTTATTGCCGTTGGCTATCAACTCTGTAGTCGATCATGATAAATTAGACTCTTTGAGTCGCAATATCTTAAAATTAGCACGTCCGAACGCTGCTTCTGATATCGCTGACGAAGTAATACGTTTGGCCGAACAAGGGTAGGAAATTTGCAAATGTGAGAATGTGCAAATGTGCAGATGATTTAATGTCTTATTCAATCATCTGCATTCAACGTCTGTATAATTCTTACATTTATCTCTACATTCTTACATTTGCACATTCTTACATTTGCACATTTGCACATTCACTACATGAAATCAGTATATTTTATCGGTGCTGGAGGCATCGGAATGAGCGCTCTTGAACGCTACTTTTTGTCAAAGGGCTTGGTAGTTGCAGGATACGATCGTACATCTTGCGAACTTACAGAGGAGTTGCGTGCAGAAGGCGCCGACATACATTACGAGGACAATCCTGACCTCATACCAATGGCTTGTCGCGATAAGGAAGAGACGTTGGTGGTTTATACCCCCGCCATTCCTGCTACGCACAAAGAATTGACTTATTTCCGTGAAAACGGATTCGATATACAAAAGCGTGCCCAAGTGCTTGGCACGCTGACTCGCTCTATGAAGGGACTTTGCGTAGCTGGTACGCATGGCAAGACGACTACCACTTCAATGACGGCTCACCTACTGCACGAAAGCCACGTGGGCTGTAATGCTTTCTTGGGTGGTATTACGAAAAATTATGGTACCAACTACTTGTTGAGCAAAGATTCTCCCTATGTGGTGATAGAAGCTGATGAGTTCGACCGCTCTTTTCATCATCTGCGTCCCTATGCTACAGTGATTACTGCTACTGATGCCGACCACCTCGATATCTATGGCACAGAGGAGGCCTATCTGGAGAGCTTCCGTCATTATACGCAACTCATTCAACCCGGTGGTGCGCTCATCGTTCATCGCAACCTCAAGATGCAGCCCGATCCACAAGAGGGCGTGCGCGTTTATACTTATGACCGCACGGAGGGTGACTTCCATGCCGAAAATATTCGCATCGGTGGTGGCCATATCGTCTTCGACTTCGTTTCACCCTTTGGCAATATCAACGATGTAGAGTTAGGTGTGCCTGTAAGCATTAATATCGAAAATGGTATTGCTGCTATGGCTTTGGCACAAATAGCTGGAGCTACGGCCGACGAGATACGTAAGGCAATGCTCTCATTCGCAGGTGTTGATCGTCGCTTTGACTTTGCGCTGAAGACAGATAAGCATGTGCTCCTCTCAGACTATGCACACCACCCAGCCGAAATCAAACAAAGTATCTTGAGCATTCGTGAGGTGTTTAACGGTCGTAAGATATCGGCTATCTTCCAGCCTCACCTCTATACGCGCACGCGCGATTTTTATAAGGACTTTGCCGATAGTCTCTCATTGCTCGATGAGGTGATATTGACAGAGATTTATCCTGCACGCGAAAAGCCCATTCCTGGTATAACAAGTCAGATTATCTATGACAACTTGCGTCCTGGTATTGAAAAGCATCTGATTGAGAAGAAAGACATTCCGTCGTTCGTGCAGTCAGAGAACTTTGATGTACTTGTAGTACTCGGTGCAGGTGATGCCGTAGACTATATACCACAGATTAAGCAAATATTAGAACGCAATTAGTTAATGTGCAAACTTAGTTAATGTGCGAATGTGCAAATGTGCAAATGTGCGAATGGTCGCCTTTGTACGCTGAGTAATTAAAACATCATTCAATCATTTGCACATTTGCATATTTGCACATTTGCACATTCTCACATTTGCACATTCTCACATTTGCACATTTCCCACGCATTTGCATATTAGCACATTACTTGAAGACCTTTTTCAAACTGATTCTATTGGCAGGAATCATCGTTTATCTATGTTTCGCCTTTGCCAACTTTACCACACATGGCGATACGACGGTGTGTAAGGAAGTCAGCTTTACCATAGCCGACAGTTCACATGCAGGCTTCATCACAACCGATGAGGCCGACCGACTTTTGCGCCAATCGGGACTCTATCCCGTAGGACGCGAAATGGAACAGATTGATGGATTGGCCATAGAGCGTGCTTTGCGTCGTAACTCTTTCATTGACTCTGTATCGTGTTACAAGTCACCAGGTGGGGTAGTGAATGTGTTAATATTGCAGCGTTTACCCTTGTTGCGTGTCAAAGCTGACAATGGCGATGACTATTACATTGACGACAAAGGCAACATAATGAATCCACAAGGTTATTCGGCCGACCTCGTTGTCGCTACGGGCGATATCTCTCGCCCCTATGCTCAACGTCAACTCATCAAGTTGGCACGTTTCTTACGCGATGATGCCTTTTGGAATAATCAGATAGAACAAATATATGTCAGTCCACAACGCCATATATCAATGGTGCCGCGAGTGGGCAGTCACACCATAGCTTTCGGCACGACCGATAGCATTAATCAAAAGTTTCGCAATCTTTACACGTTCTACGAAAAGGTCCTCCCCGAAGTAGGGTGGAACAAGTATGCTGAAATATCAGTAGAACATGTATCGCAAATTGTAGGAAGAAAGGAACAGTGAGAGGCTTAAAGGACTTAATGAACTCAATGAGTTTAAATAAGTAACAAGTAGGAGAGGTCGTTAACAAAACGACCTTTTAACACCCTAACCCCCTAACCTTCTCCCCTTCCCCCCAACCATAACATCAAGAAAATAAAAAACAACATATAATGGCAACAGAAGACAACTTTATAGTAGCTATCGAGCTGGGGTCGTCGAAAGTGACTGGTATGGCAGGTCGCAAGCAGCCCGACGGCGCCATTCAGGTGCTTGCCTTCGCTCAAGAGCCTTCAACCACCTTCATTCGCAAAGGCCGCATTAACAATGTGAGCAAGATGACGCAGTGCATCATTAGCATGAAGGACAAGCTGGAGCAAAAGATGCAGCGCAGCATTAGCCGCGTCTATGTAGGCATTGGCGGCATGGGTATGCATACCGTAGCCAACACCGTAGTGCGCCACTTCGACTCAAAGGTAGAAATCACACAAGAGATGGTTGATGCCATGTGTGATGAAAATCGTAGCTCGGCTAATTCAGATCGCGACATACTTGAGTCAGTTCCGCAAGAGTATCATCTTGGCACCCAAGTGCAGAACGATCCTGTCGGCATCCTCTCTGATAATATCGAGGGACACTACCTTAATATAGTAGCCAACTCAAGCGTGCGCGAAGAGATTCGCAACTGCTTCCGTGCTGCAGGTATCACCATTGCCGACCTTCCTATTAATGTGCTTGCCATGGCCGACACCGTATTGACTGAACCTGAAAAGCGTTCAGGGTGCGTGTTAGTTGACATGGGAGCTGAGACCACTTCTGTAGCCGTCTACAAGAACAACCTCTTGCGTCACATGGCCGTAATCCCATTAGGTGGTGCCAATATCAATCGCGACATTCAGTCATTGCAGATAGAGGACGATGAGGCCGAACAACTTAAGCTCAAGTATGGTAGTGCCGTTTCAACTGATGAAGCTGATAGTCATAAGCCTATTACTACCAGCGATGGCCGACAGATTCCTTACGAGGAGTTTATGGGCTTAGTTGAGGCACGTGTTGAAGAGATCATCTTGAATGTGAAGAACCAAATCTCGCTTTCTAATTATGATGTCAACCAATTGATCGGTGGACTCATTGTTACGGGTGGTGCTTCTCACATGCGAGGTATTGACCAAGCTTTCACGCGCGACACAAAGTTTGAGAAGATTCGTTTCGTTCATAATATTCGCATTCCCCTTCGTGCTACCGACTATCCTGGTCTGAACGATGGTGGTGACTGCAATGCTGTTATCGCTTTAATTGATAAAGGCGAGATTAACTGCTGTGGTGGCCCCTTAGGTCAGCCAAGCCTCTTTGAAGAGAAGGAAGAACAACAGCACGAAGAACCTGCTCTTACTGCGGAAGAAGAAGCCGCAGCTGAAGCACAACGTAAGGCTGAAGAAGAAGAAGCAAAGCGCAAGGAAGAAGAAGAGGCTCGTATCAAGGCTGAAGCCGAGGCTCGTGAGCGTGAACGCATCGACCGTGAATTGCGCAAGAAAGAGAAGCGCGACAAGTGGAAAAACGCTTTTAAGCGTGTAGGAAACTTCTTTGGCAACCTTGTAAAAGAAGGTGACGAAAACGCATAAGGGTGATTCTAATAATTCTGAAATAGGGATTTGTGCGCTATCGGAAGTGTATTTTTGAAAGTTTGTGAGGGAGCATAGCGGGCTATGTGACCGAACAAACTTTCAAAAAGACACTTTCGAGAGCGTACAAATCACATTTCAGAATAGCAGAACTCTAAAAACAGAATTTTTAGAACCACCCATAAGTAGGTGCAAATTATTAAGATTATACAAAGCAATGGCTGACGAAAATAACGATTTGTTGATTGATATGGGAGTGACAACCACCACTCCTTCTATTATAAAAGTAATCGGTGTAGGTGGTGGCGGCGGCAACGCTGTCAATCACATGTATCGCGAAGGCATTCATGATGTCAACTTCGTTGTGTGCAACACCGACTCAAAGGCTTTGGCCGATTCTCCCGTACCCGTTCGTCTTCAAATAGGCAAAGAGGGCTTGGGAGCGGGCAACCGTCCGGCACGTGCTCGTGAGGCTGCCGAAGAGAGTGTTGATCAGATTAAGCAAATGCTCGACGACGGCACAAAAATGGTATTCATCACTGCGGGTATGGGTGGTGGTACGGGTACAGGTGCTGCTCCCGTCATCGCCCGTGAGGCAAAGTCAATGGGCATACTTACAGTTGGTATTGTGACCATTCCCTTCCTCTTTGAGGGTAATAAGAAGATTGACCAAGCGCTCGATGGTGTAGAAGAAATTTCAAAGCACGTTGATGCCCTCTTGGTAATCAATAATGAACGTTTGCGTGAGATTTATCCCGAACTCAATGTACTCTCTGCTTTTGAGAAGGCTGATAACACGTTGAGCGTGGCAGCACGTTCTATTGCCGAGATTATCACCATGCACGGCATTATCAACCTCGACTTCCGTGATGTTTGCACCGTACTCAAAGATGGTGGCGTAGCTATCATGTCAACGGGCTATGGCGAAGGCGAGAACCGTGTAAGTAAGGCCATCGAAGCAGCACTCCATTCACCTTTGCTCAACAACAACGACATCTTCAATTCGAAGAAGGTTCTCCTCTCTATCTCATTCTGTGCCGAGAAGGAGGGCGACACCCTCATGATGGACGAAATGAACGAAGTGCACGACTTTATGTCAAAGTTCCACGACGATGTCGAAACGAAGTGGGGACTCTCAACCGATCCTTCACTCGGCAAGCAAGTTAAAATCACCATTTTGGCTACAGGCTTTGGTATTAATAACGTGCCAGGTATTAAGAACAAGATGGACGCTGAGGCTGAGAAGAAACGCCAAATTGAGATTGAGCGTGATGAAGAAAATGAAGAACGCCGTGTAGGTTTCTATGGTGGTGATAAGAAGGGTACCCTTCGTCGCCGTCCACGCTTCTTTATGTTTGGCCTTGACGACCTCGACAACGAGGAAATCATCTCATTGGTAGAACTCACTCCTACTTATAAGCGCTCAAAGGAAGCTCTCTCTGACATTAAAGCAAAGTCATACTCCAACGTAGCCATCGAACCCGAAGGCTTGGGCGGCACGACTACTCCTCCTGCTACTCCAGGTTCGGTTATCTCATTTTGATGAATGGGGTAGGAGGTTAGAGGGTTAATGGGTTAGTAGGTTAGAGGGTTAAAAAGTTAGCTTTTCCTTTAACGTTCTGCTCATTGGTATTATCAATGCATGGCAGCTGAATACATACTTCTTAACCTCCTAACCTCCTAACCTCCTAACCCCTAATCCCTAACCCCTAACCCCTAATCCCTAACCCCTAACCCCTAACCCCTAACTCCCTCCCCCTATGTCTGACGATCTTATACAACTTGCTCACGTTACGACACCGCGCATCATTAAGGTGATAGGCGTGGGAGGCGGTGGCGGCAATGCTGTCGCTCAGATGTATCGTGATAACATACCTGAGGTGCGCTATATGGTGGCCAATAGTGATAAAAAGGCCTTGGAGGACAATCCCGTGCCAGACCACTTACAGTTAGGCCCTGGCTTAGGGGCTGGTGGCAATCCCGAGACAGGTCGTGAACTTGCTATGGACAGTGTTGACCTTATAGCAAAGGCACTTGATGATGAAACGAAAATGGTGTTCATCACTGCGGGTATGGGAGGTGGAACAGGCACGGGCGCTTCGCCCGTCATCGCTCATGAGGCACGTAAGAAGGGGATTCTTACCATTGGTATTGTAACCATTCCTTTCCTCTTTGAACGCGAGAAGCAGATAGACAAGGCACTTGATGGATTGGAAGCACTCTCAAAGGAAGTTGATGCAATGCTTGTGATCAATAATGAGCGACTTTGCGATATATATCCAGACCTCAGCATTATCAATGCCTTTAAGCGCGCTGACGAGACGCTATCGACGGCGGTTAGTTCTATCACCGAAATCATTTCGATGCACGGCCGTGTCAATCTTGACTTTCAAGATGTGTGTACCGCATTGCGTAATGGTGGGGTAGCAGTGATGTCGAGCGGCTATGGTGAGGGCGAAGAGCGTGTCTCGAAAGCCATTTACGATGCGCTTAACTCTCCCTTGCTCAACAATAATGATGTGTTCCGCGCACAACACATTCTTCTGGCTATAACAACCAGTGATAGCGGCGAAAATGGTTTGCTCACGAGCGAGATGAACGAGATAACTGACTTCATGTCGAAGTTTAATGCCAACATCGAGACTAAATGGGGTTTGGCTTTCGACCCTAATCTCGGAAAGAAAATAAAGATAACGATTATTGCTTCAGGCTTTGGCTTGTTCGGCAACGCTAAGCAGGTCGCTCCACAACAGCAAACAATTTCAGAAGAGGAGGCCCTCGAACGTGAGGAGCAGCGCAATAAGTACTATGGCGCGACAAGAAATAAGCGCACTCGTAAGCGCTCATCCATCTATCTCTTTACTGAGGACGATTTGTCCAACCTTGAGGTGATAAGCGAAGTTGAGAGCGTGCCTACTTATAAGCGCACTGCGGAATATTTGCGCAACATTAAGCAATTATCGAAAACAAATAACTGACGTATAACAATGGATATTTTTGAAAAAGTAAGCAAGGACATCATTGCCGCAATGAAGGCAAAAGACAAAATGCGTTTGGAAGCACTCCGCAACGTAAAAAAGTTCTTTATTGAAGCCAAGACGGCTCCTGGAGCTAATGATACGCTCGACGATGCTACTGCGCTGAAAATTCTTTCAAAACTCGCCAAACAAGGTCGCGACACAGCAGCCCTTTATCGTGAACAAAATCGTGCCGACCTGGCCGAAGAGGAGGAAGCTCAAGCCGCTGTAATTGAGGAATACTTGCCTAAAGCTCTCAGCCCAGAAGAGTTAGAGGCAGAGATCAAGGCTGTCATTGCCGAAGTAGGGGCCACTAACATGAAGGATATGGGCAAAGTAATGGGCATTGTTAGCAAGAAACTCGCAGGTCGTGCTGATGGTAAAGCCATTTCTACCATCGTCAAGCAATTGTTAGCGTAACATAGTAGCGTTTTATATGCTATAAAAAAAGATTAACGATAGAATAAAGTAACATTATTCTATCGTTAATCTTTTTTTTTGTTAGCCTTTTGACTTATTCCTCCACCTTCCAATCTGTAATATTGTGAGTAGCTACGTCAAAGTTGATGCCAATTTTTACTGTGGGGAGTCCACAGAGGGCGAACCGCTTTGTATAATCTTTTATGTTCATCTGCTTTATAGCGGCAGCGGCGTTTTGATTGAGTTTCAACTCGAAGAGGTAGATATGTGTGCGCGTGCGTAGCACCATGTCAACACGCCCCTGTGAGGTGCGCACTTCTACGTCAACCATATAGGCAGAGAGCAGGGTGAAGATGACGTAGAGCATCTGTTGGTAATGACCTTCGTAATGAGTATTGTCACAATAAGGTATGGTGCCAAGAAACGTTTGTAAGTATTGTAATGCGAGATGAAAGTTTTCCTTATTGAGTGCGCGAGCCATATTGCGCACTGTATTATTCGTGGCAAGCGTGTTGGGTGTAACGTAATAAGGTATGAGTGCCTTGGTCAGTCCGATACGCACTTCTCTATTGGGCAGACCTAAGAAATAGGAGTCGTACTCTTGATCATAGTCTTTGATCGTAATATAGCCACTCTGATAAAGTAGCGGTGTGAGAGTAGTCATCGTTTCGGTTGGGGCATCAAAGTCAGAAGCATCAGCTTCCATCCCTTCAGAGAAGTCAGTGTAGTCAACGCCGAACTTACGCATCATGTTGATGAGGTAAGTGGGAGTGCCTGACGTGAACCAATAGTAGTCTAATTTACCCTTTGCCATAGCATTGAGTAAGCTGAAGGGATTGAATATGTCGGGCGATTGCGCAGTAAAATGATAACCATCGTAATATTCGCGAAGAGTCGTTAACGTTTCCTCTTTCGTTTTGCCCAACTTCTCTCCCAAGGCTTCAACGTCTGCTGCCATTTGCGTATTCAACTCCTCCAACGTAATACCACAAATGCCCGCATACTCATCGTCCATGCTTACGTTGGATATATTATTGAGCTCGCTGAAGATACTTAACTGTGAAAACTTGGTGATGCCTGTTAAGAATACAAAGCGGAGATAAGGCTCATTGTCTTTCAACGGACTATAAAAATTGCGCATAACATTGCGAAGCATATCGAGCGATTTCTCTTCATGTACAACGTCAAGCAGTGGCGCATCATATTCGTCAATCAGTACGACGACCTGCTTGTTAGTCTTATTGTAAAGCGATCTGATTAGGTTGCTTAATCGTATGTTAGGGGCAATGGAGTCACAAGTTATGCCATATTTCTCTTCATTACACTTTAGTATATATAAGAGGTATCTTTCCAACTCACCCTTTTCCATGTGCTTTCCTCCTGCCATGCTAAGATGAATTACCGGATATTCCGTCCAATCCTTCTCCAACTTTTCAATAGCCAGTCCTTTGAAGAGAGCCTTTTCCCCCTCAAAGTAACTTTTAAAGGTGGAAGTCAATAGCGACTTACCAAAACGGCGCGGTCGACTTAAGAAGAAATATTTGCCACTGCCATGTGTCATGCGGTAGATATATTCCGTCTTGTCTACATATAAAAAGTCGCGTCTGATTATCTCTTCAAATGTCTGTATGCCTACAGGATATAATTTTAGTGCTACCATATTGTTTGTCGGATTTGTTGGTGCTTGCAAAGTTAATGTAAAAAGCAAGTAAAGCAAAAAAGAATAGTTGAAAACGCATTGTGTGGGGCGCAGAGTCCTTTTGTCGCAATAAATAATATTCTATAAACTGCCATTTAGCTGCCTAATTGGGGGGACGCGTCGCCCCCAGGTTAGGACGCGCCCCCCAATTAGGCAGACAAATGGCTTAGCGCGAGTTCGAGATAATATTCTAAAAAGTAAAGAGCAGAAAACCATCCAACCTACAAAGGGTGGCCATAAAATGCTCACCTGTCAAAATTATGTAAGTTTATTGCCAAATTACAAGTTGCCCGTCAGATGAGGGGCGTAAAGTGCAAAAATGCCCCATTTCATCGCAAAAAATGGCCCATTTCATCGCAAAAATCCCCCATTTCATCGCAAAAACGGCTTTTCCAGTGCAAAAACGGGTAAAGTGTCCGATTGGTACCAATCGGACAACTACTTATGAGCAATCGGACAACAAGACAGGGCAATCGTTTGCATCGAAACGATGGCAATACTTAATTTTGTAAACAAATTCACTAATTTCATAAAAATTTATCATTATGCACACACACTTTACACGATTACCTCATCAGAGGGTAGCGAAGAAAGTGCCTCCTCCGCCCCTATTGGGCCGGTGGTTGCTCATGTTGGGCGTGTTGCTCATGACCTGGGGCCTTGTGCCGCAGGTGGTGAGGGCAGACACCGACCCCAAAGACATAGCTAAGCAAATAGCTCTTGATGACATAGCCATGAGCGAGGCGCGTCCGTACATCGAATTCCATTACATTGACTACGACAAGGATAACAGAAAGCCCGATGCCATGCGTAGAATCAAGATATATGTGAGGGAGTTCGTTGGAATACAGAACTTTCAATTCGGTAACAGGTATATACCAGTCCGCACATACAAAGACGTCTTGGTGGGCGAAATGCCCCGTTGTCATGACAAGCTGGTGCGTCACAACGAAGCGTATGGCCGCCTTACCATTGTAAAGGACGTGATGAACGGCAAAAAGCGTACTGTCTACGCCCGCTTTTACCCTTCAAAGAAATTGCTCGAGGGTGATGGAACACCTGAAGGCATTGGCAAGTTGGGTGGCATCACGTTTAAGGGCTGTTGGGACAACAATGACAATGGCGACGACCCCGACAACATAGACGTGTCCTTGGGCTTCACTGCCGGCTCGGCCATCAACGAGTCCCAAACCAATAAGGGCAGTTTTGTGCGCAGTGCCGCAGGCAAAATTACATTCAATGCTTCGAAGCTGCCGAATAAGAAAGCCTGGGGTTTCGCGCCCACCTACTATTTCAACAATTCAAGGTCGTATACTTCCCTCAAGTATGGTTCGGTATATGCGGCCGACAATGCCACCAGCGTGACCAAGACGCTCGACGGCACGTTCAGCAACCGCAATGCCGTCACCATTTACTATTGGGGCGCATGGAGTGCCACGATGAATATTGGCATGGGTAGTGTGGTAGATCCCATTCAGGACAACAAGAACAGTGTGTTCCAGCGTTACAACAATGGCACTATTTGGTCAGTCACCGTGCCCGGTTGCCCGTATCCGGGCAATTTGAGCGCAGAACCCAAACAGTGGACCAAAACCGTGAAGCTGACTTGGAACACCAAGGGCGACACCCGCTTGAGCAGCGAGAAAGACAAGTGGCTGGTGTACCGCTACAAGCAAGGCGAATCAGCAAGTTCGGCCAAACGTATCGCTGCCGTTGACTATAAAACTCACGAATGCGAGGTGGAAGTGCCAAGTCTTGAAACCGAATATGTGTATATCGTCACCTACCAAAAGGACGGGTGGAAGGAAGGCATAGTAGACGACCTCAAGGCCACAGTGACGACCAAGATAGTGCCGTCGTTCGTATTTGACAAGGTAGACACCCGTTCTGAAGAGCAGAGCGTGGTGGTAACTTGGAAGTATGGTGCTTTCAGAAACAGCGAGCAGAGTTTCCTTGTGTACAGCCGTTTGGCCGGCACAACCCAGTGGAGCAACCCCGTGAGCGTGCCCCGCACTGATGTGAATGCCACCTTGGGCGAATACGAGTACACTGGCATCAAGAATGTGTGTGACTCTTACGAGTTCAAGGTTGCGCTGAAAGCCTTTGGCAAGACCTTTGAGTCGCCCATTGCCGTAGGCTCCATCAGCGGCAGCAGCCGTGTGACATCGTTAAACGTGAGCAAGGGCCTGTACAGCAACAGCGTCAAGCTCACCTGGAACGCCCAGCAAATATCTGAGGGCAACACCCGTTATGTGGTGGCACGCCGTATGCTTGGCAATAAGGGCAACTGGAGCGACATACACACCGTGTCGGGCACCTCGGAGATGTACACCTTCGACGACAACAATGTGGCCCCCGGCCAGTACTACGAATACCGCGTGTTGTCGTACATCAACTGTAATGGCAACAGCACGCTGACCGCCGAGGCCATCGACAACGGCTTTTGCCAGGCCACCGGCACCATAGCCGGCCGCATAGCCTATGGCACAGGTACGGCCGTTGAGGGCGTGCGCGTCAATTTGGTGCAGGCCAAGGACGATGCCGAGGCCAAGTCGCAGTTCTACTCATTGCGTGTTGACAATGTAGGCGGTGGCCTTGTGCTGCCCCTCGACCGTGAGGAGGCCGGTGCCCTGTTTATGGACAGTGTACCCCTCACCATGCAGGCATGGTTCCGCCTCGACGACAACATCAAGGAGTCGGGCAATGCAACCAATTATGCAACGCCCATGCTGATTGACACTTACGACAACTTCTCACTGTTTGGCCAGCGCACCAGCAGCGGTGCCTACCAGCTGACGTTGCGCCTGCCCACACCTAACAAGTATGCCGACACGCGCACCACGGTGGTGCTCAAGCCCAACAACTATTATGCCATAGCCCTGTCAACCGACGGCGCCGCCAACTGGACCCTGCGCGCCATCGACACCAAGGGCAAGATGCAGAAGTTTGAGACCAAGGCCACGGGCATGCCCAAGGAAAACAGAAAGAAGCTTTACAACCTGGCCTTCGGTACAAATGTGAGCGATTTGGCAAGCTACAACTTTAACGGCTACATCGACGAGGTGCGCGTGTGGAACAAAGTCCTTGCCGATGCCGAGTTGACAGCTACCTACGACCACCAGCTCTCGGGCGACGAGAAAGACCTCTATCTGTACTGGCCGCTCGACGAGGGCATTACCAATCAGACCACCGCTTACGACTATAGCAAGACTGGCGGCGTGGCCAATGGCCATCACGGCACTATCAAGTCGTCGAATAAAATCAGCACCATTGTGCCCCCCGACGATGCATTCAGCATTTACGGCCGCACCGATGCCGAGGGTAACTATGTGATAAAAGGTGTGCCATTTACCGGCAGCGGCACCAACTACTCGGTTGTGCCAAGCAAGGGCGTACACAGCTTTACACCACAGAAGCTCTCGCGCTACGTCAGCCAGAACTCAATCAACCACAATGGCGTAGACTTTGAGGACACCTCAAGTTTCCCCGTTACAGGTCAGGTGCTGTACGAAGGCACCACCTATCCAGTGGAGGGTTGCAACTTCTACGTAGACGGCAACATCTGCTATAAGGACGGCGAGCCCATCACCAGCGACAGCGAGGGCCGCTTCAGCATCAGTGTGCCCATTGGCGATCACTTTATACAGATAAAGAAGCAGGGCCACGAGTTTGCCTCGGCAGGCCGTTTCCCTGCCGACGACAAGGGCGTTGGCACACGCTACACCTTTGTGGATAAAGAGCCGGTGAACTTTACCGATGTGACCAAAGTCGTAATAGCCGGCCGTGTGGCAGGTGGCGACGTTGAAAAGGGCAAGCCCCTTGGTTTGGCACAGAGCAAGGCCAACATTGGCCAGGCCGTGATAAAGCTCAGCGCAGGCGATGCCTACCGCATGAATGTGGTGCGCAAGGACAATGGTGGCGCCTACACCTACGAAAACGCCACCGACGCCCGCAACTATGAAGCAGCAAGCAAGCAGGTGAAGAGCACCGCACAGGTGGGTGGCGGCGATGACGATGCCGTAAAAACCATCACCATCACCACCGACCCCGCCACAGGCGAGTTTGCCGCCCTGGTGCCCCCCGTACAGTACAAGGTGACCAGTGTCGAGGTGCCGTCAAACGCCGAGATTGTGTTCGATCGCGCCACCATTCCCAACATCGACGCCAGCAATCCGCTGGCCGTCAAGACCGACTCCGCCACCACCGACGAGGGCAAAGTGCAACGCTTCGACTATGTGGCATCGCTCAACTTGACTCACCGCGTGGAGCCGACATTCGATGTCAAGCAGAAGGGTGCTCCGGCCTTTGGCGACGCCACCTTCAAGTACGTGACACTCAGCGACCCCAAGGGCCAGGAAGTGCCGCTCTATACCACCGACGAGCAGGGCACAGTGACCTATGCCATGGGTGCTCCGGTGTTCACCCAGTTGCGCCGCTACACCTTCACCCTCGACGGCTACGAGCAGTACGTCAACCAGGACGATGCCCAAAATCCCGTCACCGACCGTGTACCATTGCAACAGTCAACTGTCACCATCACCAACCAGTTTGCTGCCGGACAGGTGGTGAACTTTGAAGGTGCCGACGCTGGCAAGTTTAAGGACGAGAACAACTTGGCCACCAACCAACTGCAGCTCGACTCGCTCGGCCATGCCGAATACACCTTTATGGCAGGTTTCCCCAACATCACAGAACCGTACACCTTGGGGCTTAACATGGTGTTCGACGTGAATGGCGCACAAAAGCAGTGGAGTGGCAACGGCACCTTCAAGGCCATTGTGCTTGGTGAACTTCCGTCGGGCAACAACTTTGTGACATCAGGCCCCGACAAGGTGCTCATGGTGCTGCGCGACCCCCCGGGTTCAAACTCAAACGCCTATTATGAGACAGCCACCTCTGTGACCGAAAGCACCTCGTATGCCGGTTCGTTTGTAACCAATAACGAGGTGAGCACCCTCACCAAGCTCGGTTTCGAGGCCGCCACTTGGGTGGGCGTGGGTGCAGGTGTCATAACCGAAGCGTCGACCAAGGCCGATCTTGAAGTGGGTGCCGAGGTCAACCTCGACATTACCGACAGTCAGGAAAGCTCTACCACCACCACTACGACCAACCGCGTGAGCACGTCTGACGAGGAGGACTATGTGGGCGCCAACGGCGACGTGTTTATAGGCACCGCCACCAACATTTTGTTTGGCAATGCCCGCAGCGTGGACATACGTCCCGACGGCAAGGGCGGCTTTGGCGTGACCCGCGAGAACGTCATTTCAACCGGCATGCAGTTTGGCACAGGGTTCAACTATTCGCAGAACTATGTGGAGAACACCCTGCTGCCCAACCTCGAGAGCGTGCGCAACAGTTTGCTGCACGACCCCTCAGAGGGCATTACCAGCAACACGACCAACGAGGTGGTGTATGTGTCGAAGGTGAGCAAGGACGACCCGCGCTTTGGTTCGAACAACAACGACAAGGACGTGTGGGGCGCTGCCGCCGTGTCGGGCGACAAGCTTGACGGTCCGAGCTACACCATGATGCTCCCCGCCAAGACCACCGACAGCAATGGCAAGCCCATAGCCTTTGAGGACAAGGTGAAGTGGTACAACTCGCAGATGGCGCTTTGGACACAGACCCTGGCCAACAACGAGAAGGCCAAAATTGAGGCCAAGAGCAGCCGCACAGAGTACCTCATAAGCAACTACTCGTTCGACGCCGGTGCCACCATCGAGAACTCGGTAGGCACCATCGAGGCCAAGAGCCACGAAACCAGCGAGGAGTTTGAGGTGATGATAGTGGGCGGTGTGACCACCGGATTTGAGATAAACGGCACAGGTGTCGACCTCACGGTGAAGACCACCACAGGCACCCGCAACACCTTTGTGCAAGGCTCAAGCTCGGAGAATGCCAAGACCATTGGCTATACGCTCAAGGAGAATGGCGACGACGATGCCCTGTCGGTAGACGTGTTCAATGCCCCCGACGGTTTCGGCCCCATCTTCATAACCCGTGGCGGACAAACCTGCTGCCCCTATGAGGACAAGTATGTGAGCAAGTACTATGAGCCAGGCACCGAGATATCGGCCGCTACCATGCAGATAGAAGTGCCCAAACTCAATGTGGAAAATAACTATGCCACCGATGTGCCCTCAGGCGGTACCGCCAACTTTACCCTGCTCATGCAGAACGACAGCGAGACGGGTGAGGACGTGTGGGTCCAGCTCTCTATGCTCGACGAAACCAACCCCAATGGCGCCAAACTCAGCATCGACGGCCAGGCACTGACCGACGGCCGCGTGTTCCTGGTGCCGGCTGGCAAAGCCCTGCGCAAGCAGCTGCAACTCACACAAACCGACCAGAGCGTGCTGGAGTACAACAACATCAAGCTCGCCCTGCGCTCGCAGTGTCAGAGCGACCCCACAGGGTCATTCCCGGTAATAGCCGACACCGTGGCCATTTCGGCCCAGTTTGTGCCCAGCTGTTCCGACATCATGCTCAGCGTGCCCGACCGCGTGGTGAACCACAACACCGGCAGTCAGCTCAAGATGGTGGTAAGCCGCTACGACCGCAACTTCCGCTCGTTCAAGGGCTTCCGCATACAGTACAAGGGTGCCCGCGATGTAGACTGGCAGTTGGCCAAGGAGTTTGTCAACAATGAGGCCGACCTCACCGACAACAACCAGCTTATCAGCGGTGCATCGACCACCTATGTGCTCGACATGAGCAACAACGCACTCTTCCCCGATCAGACCTACGAACTGCGCGCCATCACCATGTGCGACTTTGGCAGTGGTGAGGTGAACAATGAGAGTGAGACCATTGAAGTGGTGAAAGACGTGGCGCGCCCGAAACTGTTGGGCAACCCGTCGCCCGCCAACGGTGTGCTCACCCCCGACGGTGAAGTGTCAATCACCTTCAACGAAGACATCAAGGCATCGAGCCTTATCAAGACCGAAAACTTTGTGGTGACCAGCAAGCTCAACGGCTCGAAGGTTGACCACGATGTGGCCCTGCAACTCACAGGTGCCGAGGGTGCACAAACCGAGGCCGACATCGACTTGGCCGCACGTCCGTTCGCCCTTAACATGTGGCTCAACTACACTGGCGCCGGCCAGATACTGAGCCATGGCGCAGCAGCTACCAAGTTTACCCTGTCGGTTGATGACGAGGGTCACCTCACGGCCGATGTGGCCGGCACCAAGGTGACGTCGGAAGGTACACTGCCCAAGGACAAGTGGACCTACCTCGCACTCAGCTATGCACCCGCCAGCCAGGGCGGCACACTCACTGCCGACTGTGCTTACGACGACACCGACGCCAGCCTGTTTGCATCGCAGCCCGTGCCCGCCTACAACGGCAATGGCCCGCTGCGCATAGGTGGCGGAATGAAGGGCGCCATGCAGGAACTCACCTTGTGGAACGCTGCCCGCTCATACGCTGAGGCCAAGGCCGACATGTACACTACCAAGCAGGCCAACTCTGCCGACATAGCCGGCTACTGGCCGCTCAACGAGGGCACTGGCACTACAGCCAACGACGTGGCCCGCTCGCGCCACATCACGCTGCCTGCCGCCTCGTGGTATATGGCTACGCCCAACAAGGCTGTCAGCCTGAACGGTACAACCGATTATGCTGCCATTGACCTGACCTCATGCTCACCCGCCACCGACGAGGATTATGCCCTCGAACTGTGGTTTAAGGGCAGCAAGCCCGAGGCAGGCAAGCAGGCCACGCTCTTCAGCACCCATGCCGATGGCGTGATGGCTGCTTTCAATGCCCAAGGCCAGCTGCAACTGAGCCAGAACGACCAAATGCTGGCCACTGGCACAGCCGACTGCCTTGACAACCAATGGCACCACTTTGCACTGAACGTGCTGCACGACGGCACGGCAGCTGTCTACGTTGACGGTAACAATGTGGCACAATTTACACCCAGTGCCCCGCTCCGCTTGCAGAGCGATAGCTTGATGCTTGGCGTGATGCGCCGCGCACAGACTGCGGGGGCTGCCGACTTTGTGTACAGCAATTACTTCAACGGTCAGCTTGACGAGTTGCGCCTGTGGAATGCCCGCCTTACTGCTGATGTGTTGCGCGCCGCACGCTTGCAGCGCCTCGAAGGCACCGAGAGCGGACTGGTGGCTTACTATCCGTTTGAGAAGATACAGCTCAACCAGTACAGTCAGGCCGAAGTGGTGGCCGACATGGCCGACCATGCCACCACCACGCTGCCCAAGCCGCACGAGGCCAAGCTCTATGGCTCGGCTGCCATTGGCGATGAGGCTCCTGGCTTGAAGGCTGCTCCCAAGCTCAGCAATGTGGCATTCAACTTTACCGCATCGGAGCGCAAGGTGGTTATCACCCTTAACGAATCGGCCGCTGCGCTCGAGGGTTGCACCGTCAACTTTACGCTACGTGGCATACGCGATGTGAACAACAACTTGGCCGACCCCATCAGTTGGACGGCCTATGTGCAGCAGAACCAGTTGCTCTGGGGCGACAGCCAGCTGACGCTTGCCAAGCAACAGGCCGACAAACTCACCACCGAGGTTGAGATTGTGAACAACAGCAGCGCCGCCGAGGCATGGACTATCAGCGGATTGCCCTCATGGCTCACGCTCAATACCGAGAGCGGACAGCTCAAGCCCCTTGGCACAGCCAAGTTGCGCTTGACAGTGCCCGCATCGGTGGCAACAGGCCGCTATGAGGCAACGCTCTACCTCACGGGCAACCAGGGTGTGGCACAGCCGCTGCACGTGCAGCTCACTGTGACAGGACAGCAGCCCGACTGGCGTGTTGATGCTGCTAAGTATGACATGAACATGAGCATGGTGGCCCAGTTGCAATTCAACGGTGTGCCGTCAGAGAATGGCGCCGACCTTGTGGCAGCATTCAATGCCAATGGCACTTGTGTGGGTGTGGCTTCGCCCGTCTACAACAAGCGTTTCGACTGCTACTTTGCCATGCTTACCATCTATGGCAACTCCGACGACCCAGGCTCGCCCGTCAGCTTCAAGGCATGGCATGCCGCCACGGGCAAGGTACACCCGGTGGTTGAAACCGCTGACAAGGTGACCTTCAGCGCCAATGCCGTGTACGGCAGCGTAACGAAGCCGTATGTGCTTAATGCTACCAACGCCGTAGAGCAGCAGTTCAGTCTGCATCAGGGCTGGCAGTGGCTGTCGTTCAGCGTGACGCCAGTTGATGCCACCGTGACTGGCACCTTTGCCCCCGTGGCTGCAACAGCCCGCACGCTCAAGAACCAGACGCAGTTTGCAGTGCCCGCTGCCGACAATCTGGCCTGGACGGGTGGTCTTGACAAGCTTAGTGTGAAGGAAATGTACATGCTCTATATGGAGCAGCCCGCTGACTTCAGCGTGAAGGGAGAGCAGGTGAATACTGCCACCACGCCTGTCACACTGGCCAAGGGCTGGACATGGCTCGGTTACACGCCCATTTACACCGCATCGCCGCTCTACGCCTTTGCACCGGCGGCACCCGTTACGGGTGATATAGTGAAGGGCCAGAACGGATTTGCCATGTATCAGGACTATGAGTGGATAGGTTCGCTCGAGGCTATGGAACCCGGACAGGGCTATATGTACTTCAGCGCAGCTGATAACAGCCGCCAGTTTGGTTATCCCACAGCGGCTCCTGCCAGCAAGATGCGCCGCCGTAAGGCTGCCAATAGTGACGAGGTGCAGTCGGCCTTCCCGCCTGTTGACCGCCATGCTTATCCCAACAACATGACGGTTATAGCAAGTATCACGCAAGGCGGCCAACCCGTAAGTGGTGCCGAGATAGGCGTGTTTGCTGACGACGAGTGCCGTGGTACATCGGTCGAAATTGATGGTCTGTATTTCATAACCATCAGTGGCGAAGGCAATGGACCGCAACTTGATGTGCGTGTGGCACACAATGGTCAGGTGCGTTCAACCAACGCTGCTCTGACCTATGTTGATAATGCCATGATTGGCACGCTCAACGAGCCGTTTGCCATAGAGTTGCCCACCGTGACAGGTGTGACAGATGCTGAGGCTCCTCAGGTGAACATTATGCCACGTCGCGTCAAGACGCACGTGACAGCAAGCACCAATGGTCCGGCCATGCGTCTTATCACCATTCACGCCACCAATGGTCAGCTGTTGTACATCAACCAGAACCCCGCACCCGACACGGAGCGCATTGACATGTCGCACTATGCCGAGGGTGTGTACTACATCACCGTACAGACGGCAGACGGCAAGAGTCATACTGCCAAGTTGATGAAGTAGGAACGACATATTGATTAACCTGTTGACGGGTTGACAAGTAAGTGAATAACTGACTTGTCAACCCGTTAACTTTGGATCTAAACGAAATTAAAGATAAATATAAGCTGCAATTTATCTGCCTAATTGGGGGGCGCGTCCTAACCTGGGGGCGACGCGTCCCCGCGTCGGCATT
>ENA-OWPL01000256-OWPL01000256.1-human-gut-metagenome-genome-assembly--contig:-NODE-256-length-40320-cov-34.290873_pt1 | contig 40320 bp, 35 predicted proteins | sample MGYA00248263_ERZ651844 | MGnify/ENA primary metagenome ERZ651844 (study PRJEB26924, sample SAMEA4378256) | human gut metagenome | biome: human gut; feature: human-associated habitat; material: faeces...
AATTGGCTTTCCCTTCGGACGCCGAACGTTGTTTCTTCACTCTTCGTTCTTCACTCCAATCACGTACCATCTCTGCTTATAATATCTCACGAAAGCCGGTTGTAGCACGATATCGCTCTCTGCTCCGAATCCCGAAACATACTTAAACTTCAGCAGATATTGCTTATCTATCGCAGAAAGAATATCATCCAGATATTCCGTATTGTATGGCGGCGTATCAAGCATCACCTTGTTATGATACTTCAGCATATCACCAAGCGAAGCCAACCGCAGGGAACTCAGCATCCATTCCGTCACATCATCATTAGCGATCGGATCACGCTTCAGATAATACCGATAGCCGTCGCTCTTGTCGCATTCCACAGTAATGCCAAACTGCGACTGGATATTTTCACGATAACGATGAAAGGTACGTTTGTCCAGCTCATCCTCATCCTGATTAGCGTTGGCATCACGCCACTCATTAGCAATCTCCTCAAAGGTAAGATGCTTACGATCCAAGAGGCCTATCAGCCAACTATAGAATTTTACACGATTGTCCATAATCTCTAAAAATCTAATGAATATTTACGAGAAATGCCTAAAAAGAAAAGGAGAAAAGATAGCCAACAAAATGGTAATGCTAAATGCTGGCGTTTCTGACTTTTGTCATATACCAATGCGCGATACACTTGTGCCCGATGCTTGAAATGAACTGTGAACAAACTCGTCTCTTTGCATGAAACACATGAATTTTTAATAATGCTAACACAGACCTATTGCCTGATGTCAGCCTCTTGCTGCCTCTATCTTTTCTCCGAAAATTTTAATCTACTCAATGAAAATTTCAATCCTCGCTCCATTATCGGGGCAAGTCTTGCAAATCCACCAAATCTATAGTCCAGTTCAAACTCTGAATTTTCAGGTCGAGCTCCCGATACTGCTTGGCATAGGTATCAGCCTCCTTGCGAAGAACCTTTATATCTATGGTTCTAACATATTTCAGTTCGTTTCTGCCAAAGCGAGTATCGTTGGCTGCTACGTAGTTCACCACCTCTTTCAATGCCTTGACACGCATCGACAAGACGTCTCTCTTGGCTATCAATCGAGTCAAGGAGTCTCCGTCCTGAACTATCTGAACGTTGGTGATGTTGATGCGATAAATCAAGTCTTCCAACTGGACGAGTGCTTCATCCAGTTCCTTGTACAGTTCCTCCACGTTATCGCAAGGCTCATCGCCCTCCTGTACCTTGGCGCTTTCCTTGATACGTTCTTTCAATTGAGCCACTTTCTTCTGCAAGTCGGCTCTGATGCTCAATGCTTCTGCTAACTTCATAATCTTCTATTTTTTATATATGACGTTAAACTTCTTGTTTTATTTTATATGCTATTTCTTTCTTGTCGGATTCAGCGTATGTTTTCCTCCGAACTCTTTCACATCTTCCTCTACAAGTTTTTGGAACCACGATGGTTCATAATCGAGCGGTCCAATCTCAGCATCTCTCGTATCGCAAACTTCATTCTCATATTGCAAATGAACCTTTACCACGAAATCATCCATGCGAAGAATGTCGGGCAGGCTATAGTCTTGATGCGTATGCAGAGCATGCATGGCATAACAAACGCAAATATCAGCAAACTCGGGTTTATGAAGGCTACACTCAATCCAGGAATCTCCATCGTCCAACATGTTGTTTATCTGCTTATATCCATCCTCGGTAGCCCCATCAAATGTGCCAAAGACTCCATTCAAAATTGTATCCATCTTACAACGTCCTGCACTCATCAGTTCATCTAACAGATGAATCATATATTGAAAATCAGATCCGTAATAATACCCCAGTTCGGGATAGTGCAAGCAACTAATCCTAGTTGTTTGCTCTATTTCCCATAGGGCATACGTCTTCCTACCATACTATATATAATATGGTAACTTAAAGTCATAATAAGTTTGTATTTCCTGCTAACGTTTAAAACAAACTCAATTGGGTTGTATGCTCGATGCAGTATCCTGACAGTGCCTTCGGCTTGTTGTCAAAGAAACAATAAGCCCCCCAGAGCAGAAATGATATTCATGATAAAGTTGCCTACAGATCTATGGCGTGAATGTACAATTTGCGCTGTATTCTTTAGCATGTCATTTATTGTCTCGATGATGTATCTTTTTCGCAACATCATTCTATCATAGAATGGCATAAGCTTATTCTTCATGTTGACTCTCAGCCCCGTCACTAATTGTATTCCATCCTCAAAAAGGATATCAAAAAGTCTTTGTGAAATATATCCTTTGTCGGCAAACAGCTTGCCATACAGACGTTTAGCAAGAACCTTGAACACCTCAGGATCCTTGTCACTCACATTGGCTCCAGTAAGTACAAACGCTATGATTTCTCCCCGATCATTGCAAGCCAAGTGCAGTTTGAATCCATGACACCATCCCATGGTTCCCTTTCCGTCTGTAGCTATTCCCTTGAATACTTTGTTCGCATATCTTCTGAGATTGTGACAAATGGGTATCATGGTTGAGTCCACGAAAGTTATACCAGTGCATCTTCCAAAAGCCTGCAAGTTCAGGAAGAACATCATCTGGAAGAAGACTCTTCCTTCCAACTCCACAAAGCGATTATAGGATACTGCTGTAGGAAACTCCTTCTTCAGTACAATCTTTATAAATGAGAGATAATAATGCTTGAAATTACGATAACTCCCGAAGTGGAACAACAGGAGAATTGTCATAATCTCGCTGTCCGACATTGTGGCTGAACGCCTACGTCGAGAGGTAACCTTTGATGATATTAACACTTTTTGGGCATTTTCTGCATCAAAATGTTTGCAAAACTCATCGATAATACAAAATATTTCTGTAACTTTGTCCTTGGTAATCATTTGGTAGTCTTTTAATATTGTTCGTAACTATCTGATTTACAACTACAAAGATACGAAAAATATTTAAGACTACCAAATTTCTAACCCTTTTCCTTTATCCCGAACTGAGGTCTTATTATTTTTATCGGCTCTTCACGTCACTCCACTTCGGAGGACACACACCGAGTAGATTCTTGACAAAGAAGTCGTAACGCTTATGCTCGCCAAAGAGTTCGCCCATGGTATGATGAACGCCAGGGAGAACCACGAGTTCAAAATCCTTGCCTGCCTTGATGAGCGCATTTGCCACTTGATAGGTGCTTGACGGATCCACATTGTCATCCAACTCGCCCACCACCAACATCAAAGGTCGTTCCAACTTATAGGCATTCTCCACATTGCTGCACTCCACGTAGCTAGAGTCGATAGGATAACTCATCCACAACTCATTCCACCAGATTTTATCCATGCGATTGTCGTGACAGCCACAGCTACTATAAGCAGCCTTATAGAAATCACCATGCAACAACACAGCCGTGGTACTCTCCTGACCTCCCGCAGAAGCACCAAAGATGCCCACTCGCTCCGCATCCATATAAGGATACTTCTTGGCAGCAGCCTTGATCCACAATTCTCGGTCAGGGAAGCCAGCATCCTTCAGATTCTTATAGCAAACCTCCTCAAACTTCTTGCCACGCCATGCAGTTCCCATACCATCAAGCTGAACGACGATAAATCCAAGCTCAGCCAATGAGGTCATGTTCCAATTGTAAGGCAAGAAACTCTTAGGGGTATAAGCATCTCCAGGCCCTGCATAGATATATTCGATGACTGGATATTTCTTGGTCGGATCAAAGTTAGTTGGGCGTTGGATGATGCCCCACATATCCGTTTTTCCATCACGACCCTTGGCAACAAACACCTCTGGTGCGACCCATCCATGTTGCTGGAGTCGGCTGATGTCGGCAGATTCCAAAGTCTTGAGCAATTTGCCTGTATCGGCATCACGCAACACGGTGACCGGTGCTTGGTCCACCTTAGAATACGTATCTACAAGATAACGATAATCGTAGCTGAACACAGCAGAGTGATTTCCTTCCCCAGGTGTCAACTCCACCATGTTTTTGCCATCCATACCTATTTTATAATAATGTATCAAGTAAGGGTCTTCCTGAGGATGCACACCACTGGCAGAAAAATAGACAACGCTCTTTGCCTCATCCACTCGCTGCACCTCTCTTAGACACCAAGCTCCCTTAGTCACCTGTCTGACCACCTTTCCCTTCTCCACATCATAGAGATAGAGATGGTTCCAGTTGTCACGTTCACTGGTCCAAAGAAGTTGCTTGCCATCTTTGACAAACTGTCGCCACATTCTAGCATAGTTGACAAACTTATCAGAACGTTCTTCGACGATGGTACGAAGCTTGCCAGAGGCAGCATCCATCGCCAACACCTGATAGAGATGATGACCACGCTGGTTGTACTCCATCGTCACCTCTTTGCTGTCCGGTGTCCATTGCATCCATTCCAAGGCATATTGGTTCTCTAGCAGATGAGGATCAGCTTCCACCTTGTTCCCCGTTTTCACATCTATGATAACTGGCAAATGCTGAGGGAGAGTATCACCCGGCTTGGCATATTCTTGCTTGTGAAGGATAGGCTGCAACTGGTCTGCTGGCGACGACTCCACATAATAAGCATAACGCTTCTCTACCGGAATACGCTTGCAAACAAAGAGATGGCTACCATCCGGACTCCATTGTATGCGGTTGCTGTAATACATACCGATGGTTCCATCCTGCGTCAAGACACGCTTTACGGAATAAGGCTTGCCCACTTCGTGGAGCACCACATTATATCCTTCGATATATGCCTCCATCTTTCCATCCGGCGAAGGTACCGGAAAAGCCTGGTTCTCTTCATCCACTTCCATCCAATGACGCTCATGATGACGACCAAACTGAGGTTTGGGAGCCGAATGCTGCTTCAAGCCTAACGCCTTCTCCATCGCCTGACGACTATCATAACTCTTAGCCTCCATCTTATCAGCATCAAAACTGACATACTTTTTCCCCTTCGGAGTGGCTACTTGATAATGAAGTACATGAGAGGAGTCACACCAAGCGGTGGAACGTGCCCAATGAAAAACAGAGTCGGCACTGAACTGATGGCGCAAGGCGTAAGCACGATTATAATCTTGCAGTGTCCCTTGAGCCTGCGATTCAGCACATGCCAGGAACAGCATTGAAAACATGAGGGATTTCATCCCCTTACAGATCATATGATTCATTTTCTCGATTTGTTACTTTGATAAAATGTTTTGCAAATGCAATAAGCAAGTGCAAAAGTACGCATATTTCTGTGAAAAGCCGCATATTTCTCATAAATCTTTCGTATATTTGCAAGATATTTTATAAGAAACAGACAATGAGAAAAGCAATCGTAATGGGTGCCACGTCTGGCATCGGAATGGAAGTGGCAAAATTGCTGGCTGGCAATGGCTGGCAAGTGGGTATCGCAGGAAGACGAGTAGAAAGACTCGAAGCTTTGACGCAAGAGGTGAACGAAAGAAGCAAGAGCAAAGACTTTCTAGGCAAAGCCATAGCCCAAGGTGAAATCACAAGCTATAAAGTCATCGATGTGACCTCCCCCAATGCTCCTTTGCTCCTCCTCGAATTGATCGAGGAGATGGGCGGCATCGACCTTTACTTCCATAGCTCAGGCATTGGATGGCAGAACAACTCCCTCGACATAGAGAAGGAGTTGAAGACAGTGGAGACCAATGGCGTGGGCTTCGTCAGGATGGTGGATACTGCTTTCAAGTGGTTTGCCGACCGTCAGAAGAAAGGCAGAATAGCCTGCATCACCTCGATCGCCGGAACCAAGGGACTAGGCGCAGCCCCAGCTTATTCCTCCACCAAGCGTTTCCAAAACCATTACTTGGAATGCCTCAGTCAGCAAGCCCACATGCGTCATCTTCCCATCTCCGTCACCGACATCCGTCCTGGCTTCGTGAAGACCGACCTCATCGCTGGCAGCAGCTATCCTTTGCAGTTGTCGCCTTCCGATGTAGCCGTCCATATAGTCCGTGCCATTGAGAAGGGCAAAGAGGTGAAAGTCATCGACTGGCGCTACTCTCTCCTCGTCTTTTTCTGGCATCTCTTGCCAAGATGGATATGGACAAGAATAAGGATTACATCATAATCTTATTCGGCGTAATTCTCACCATTCATTTTCTTTAAAAATCAGCGAAAACGAGACTTTTTTCTAGCTTTTCGCTGATTTTTAAAGAAGCCTACATACTCCCCAAGCGATTTATAACGGCACTAAAGGCCCTTGCATTGACGAAGTTTTGAAAATCAGGATTTCCAAAATAGGTCTGTACAAACTCAGTCTTTTCTTCCAACATACCAGCAACAATCGTAATGATGTCATCGTTGAAGGTGATTTGTGCAGCCTGCTTATCACCATTCTTCACCGCATTCACAAAATCTACGCTTTTAGCAATGCGAGTAGGCAACTCGCTGATTTGCCTTTGCACCTCATCCTCGTTTTTCCATTCTATCCCACCAAAGCTTTCATTGAAATCCTTAATGATGTTAGACAAAGAATCTGGTTCTGGCTGTGGTATTCCACCACCCTGACCTACAGGCACAGGATTCACCTCGGCATTTTCATTTTCCAAGACAATAGCACGTTCCTCTTCCTTGACAATGCGATACTTATCGAAATCAACATTGTCCAATAGTCCATCCGTATCATCATCCATTCTCAACTTTGGGAGTTTCTTTACCAACAGCGAGTAGAAAATATATTGCTTCTCCCATTCTGTACTTTCAAAAGGCATGATAGCAGAGAAGTAAGGATAGCAACGATTGAAGTTCTTGATAGCTCCCTTGCATTTCACTTGCCCTTCTTCATCCAATTCTTCCTTGAATCTGGTCGTTACGGCATCCAAAATGGCATCTATCTTCGGACGGTCTTCATCAGTTCCACTCAATTTCAAATCTACAACCTGCTCGATGTCATCTTGCACATAGAAGTTATACCCTTCAATGGTCTCCGTGAGGTCATTCAACTTATTGACATCCGATTCACCAAGCAATATCGTCGTCTTATAATACTCTTGAAAAGCCATCTTGATTAGCTCTGGATCATTGGCGAAATCAAGCACAAAGGTATCCTGCTTCTTAGGATGACAACGATTCAGACGTGACAAAGTTTGCACAGCCTTCAAGCCTGAGAGCATCTTATCTACATACATCGTATGCAAAAGAGGCTGGTCATAGCCTGTCTGAAACTTGTCTGCCACTATCAAGATACGCTCTACGATACCATTCTTGTCACAAAACTCTTTCTTCGCCAAGAACTTCTCCTTGGTTGGTTCCAAGAGCACGTCAATACGTCGAAGCACCATGAAAGGCAGGATGATTTTCTTGTAATCACCTTTCTCAAAGGCATGTACCAATACATCATTGGCTATATTCCAAATGAAGGAAAAGAGGCTGTTATATTGTTTGGTTTCCATTGTAGATATGATTTAATGCGATGATTCTTTGTCTTGCAACTCCCCGACAAGATTACATTTCCACTCATTCTACATATCCACTATCAACAAGAAACGGCATAGGCGTTCACATTTGTATTCCTCCGAGCAAATCATGAAATTTCCTAGGTTTCAACTAGCCAGAAGAAAACGCGTAAACGTCTTTCTCATAAAATAGTGCCAAGCCACGGATTATCGCCAGCAACTCATTGCCAACCATCCTTGGGATGACACTGCAAAAGTAGTGAAAAGATTTGATACTAGCAAATATTTAATAGCTTTTCTGCAAACTACAAGTAAATACCAACACAAAATAGAGCATTTACATAGAAAGAGGAAAACTCAGCAAATACAAAAAAGCCCAGTAGTCTAACTAGTATGGCTACCACCTTTTTTCATTTTGGTTTTCCATTTTCATTCTCCCTTCACTTTTGCTACATCGCATCTGATATTCAGCAACTTGCAGTGAAGGGACAACAAGGTGAGACTTCTCCCTACAACCCTCCTGTGGGGTTTAATGATTTTAGTTGACCACTTTTACTCTTATTCATGAGGTAGGTTGACTCTGTTAATACTTATTTATCATTTGAGTTGACTACTCCTTAGAACAAAGGTAATACCTCTAAGCTCAAAGGGCGCTATCACTAAGGACGAAGAGGGCTATCGCTAAGGACGAAGGGGAGCATTCCTAAGGACGAAGGGGCGAAAACTTCACTCTAGCGATCGTCCCACTATAGTGAAACATATGTTTGTCGGTAGCGAGACATATGTCCGGGCGTAGTGGGACATATGTTTGGGCGTAGATGGAAGGTCGCCGAGAAGGAGTTTTTCACCCTTTGACTCCCACTCCGACTCCCTGCGCTCCTATCACTTCCTCCCTACTCCAACCACTACGACTTCATATGCCGTAGCTATCGTAAAAAAAAGATGTTGTATGTCGTATCCTTACAAAACCGAGCATAAAGAAATGTCCCTTCACTGTAACTTTCTGACAATCAAGCATTATTACAGAAAAGTGAAGGGAGCTTGCATTATCATTTCATTTTTAAAAAGCCTAACTTCACAAGGAGTTTATGACTTTCCATACCAATCTTCATCACTCCTCCCCATTGAGGCATTCCCCTGTCTCATAGCTCTGCGTCATATCCTTCAGCATCGCTATCATTTCCTGGCGAAGGCTCTTAGGTCGCAACACGATGAGATTCCTGCCATGCCAAAGCATCTCTTGCAAGAAGTCGTAGCTAGGGCGAACGGTCAAGTCATATTCACGATACATGCCGTCTGGCGATTCCCTCACCCTCTCCTGACTCTCATGCTATGGCACTTCCTCAATGTAGTTGTACTCAGGATAGAAGGCACGGATGCGAATCTTCTCTGGCTCTATATTGTCCATTTTATAGATGCCAAAGCAATCCTCGTAATAACGATCGGGAGTCAAGAATCGCCTCATCTTCGCCGACAGCGGATGCTTCTCGCAAATCACCTTCATATAGAAAATTCGGTCGAAAGGAAGATACCTCACTCGCTTCTTCTCATCGGCAAAGGCATCATCAGCCTCGGCACATGGATTGGCTTTCCCTTCGGCCGCCGAACTTTGTTTCTTCACTCCTCGTTCTTCACTCCTATCACATACCATCGCTGCTTGAAGAGTCTCACGAAGGCAGGTTGCAGCACTATGTCCTTCTCCTCGCCATAAGCCGTGGTGTAGAGGAACTTCAAGAGATACTGCTTGTCTATCGCACCGAGGATGTCATCCAGATATTCCGAATGATAAGGCGGTTTGTCGAGTATCACCTTGTTGTGGTATTGCAACAGGTTGCCCAAGGAGGCGAGGCGCATGGAACTCAGCATCCACTCCGTCACATCGTCACACTCCACGGGGTCTTTCTTCAGATAAAAACGATAACCATCCGCCTTGCCACTGCATTCCACACAGATGCCCAGTTGTGACTCAATGGCTTTGCGATAGCGATGGAACGTGCGCAGTTGCAGTTCCTCACCTTCGGGATTGGCGTTAGCATCTCGCCACTCATTGGCTATCTCCTCGAACGTCAGGCGACGACGCTCCAGGAGGGAGATGAGCCAACTATAGAATTTCACTCGATTGTCCATTTTCTTCTGTTTTATGACCATTAACGGATGCAAAGGTAAGGAGATACTCTGCCAAAATGTGACAGAGACCATACTTATCCAGCGCAAAGATAGAAAGAATCGGAAAGAACCGCACCTCTCCATCATTTTTCGATTATCCTAGCGCCGATTAATGGAAGAAATGTTGTAACTTTGCACCCACAAACGCAAAAACATATCAGATAACAAAGAAGTTTTTAGAATAATATAAGACAATGAAAAAAGGACTTTTCGCTCTCGCCTTGGGAACATTCACTCTCGGCATGGCAGAATTTATCATCGAGGGAATCATCACGGATGTAGCCCACGATATGAACGTTTCGATTCCACAAGTGGGGCATCTCATCTCCATCTATGCACTGGGCGTTTGTGCCGGTTCTTTTTCCCTGATACTGATGCACAAGTATCGCCCCAAACACATACTTCTGTTTCTTGCATCGCTCATCACCCTCGGTGCCGCCATCGCTGCCATCGCCCCAAGCTTTTGGTTGCTTCTATGCGCCCGATTCATCCAGGGTCTTCCCCATGGAGCTTACTTCGGAACAGGCACCATCGTGGCAGTGAAGATTGCCAAGGAAGGCAAGGGAACGAGTGCCGTGGCGATGATGTGTGCCGGTATGCCATTCGCCAACTTGATGGGTGTGCCACTCGGTACATTCCTGAGCCACAACCTCTCGTGGCGAGCACCTTTCCTCATGTCCATCTTGCTGGGTCTCATCACCCTCTATATGATTTACCGATGGGTGCCCAATGTAGAGGCATTGCCTAACAATGGCATGAAGGCGCAGTTCCGATTCTTGCGCAACCTAGTGCCATGGCTCATCATCGCAGCCACCTTCCTGGGCAGTACCGGCATGCTGAGCTGGTTCAGCTATATCTCGCCATTGCTCCAGATGGAAGGTGGATTCAGTGCCAGCAGCATCTCCTTGCTGATGATTCTCGCAGGTGGCGGTATGGTGGTGGGCAATCTGACGAGCGGTCCGCTGTCCGACAGGTTCAAGCCGGGTCGCATCACCAGTTGCTATCTTGTGCTTGCAGCCACAAGTCTTTTGCTCACCTTCTTCTTCAGTGCTTACGCTTGGGCAGTAGCGGTGCTGATGTTCTTCACTTGTGTCTGTCTCTTCGGTGTCGGTTCGCCAGAGCAGTACCTCATCGTGAAGCACTCTGAGGGTGGCGAAATGCTGGGCGGCTGTTGCATTCAGGCAGCCTTCAATTCGGGCAATGCGCTCGGAGCCTTGCTCGGTGGCATCCCTATCTCCTTGGGTATGGGCTACAACTACCCTGCCCTCATCGGTGTGCCCTTGACCTTAGGCGGTGCCATCTGCCTTTACATTTTCCACAAACGCTTTGAAGGTCCCTCCACTTTGGGGAAATAATATATAGGCAAAAAAATGCGGCAAAAATCATCGCCACAGAGAAACAATTCAGTGGTGAGATAGATGAACTATTGAAAGAAAAAAAGTCACAAAAACATCCACATTTATCCATTATAGAAGATAAAAACACAAATCTCCACACTTTCATCCACTATAAAAGATAAAAATCGCAAAATTTATCCATTATAAAAGATAAAATTCGTATCTTTGCCGAAAATATCCATTATAAAAGATAAATTTATGGCTACAATCATCCGTCAAGCATACATTGATAAGATAGAGAAATACCTTGGGAAGGAAACTATCATCGTACTAGTGGGACAACGTCGTGTTGGCAAAAGCTACATGATGAAGACCGTTCGTGACCAAAAGGCTAGCAACCCTGACAACAACATCATCTATATTGATAAGGAGAAAAGAGAATTTGACAGTATCAGAAACTATCAAGACCTCAACCAGTACATAGATGAGCACTTCGTTGCTAGCAAACACAACTATATCCTCATCGACGAGATACAAGACATCACGGAGTTTGAGCGAAGCATCCGAAGTTTCCGTACCGAACCAAACACCGACATCATCGTCACTGGTAGCAATGCCAAGATGCTGAGCAACGAACTGAGCACCCTCATCGGCGGCAGATACAAGGAGATATACATCCAGTCGCTCAGCTATGAAGAGTTCCTCGTCTTCCATCAGCTACCAGACAACGATGATTCTCTCGCCAAATACATACAGTATGGCGGTCTGCCTGGCTTGGCAAAAATCGGATTGGAAGAAGACGATGCCCGTGAATATCAGATGGACATATTCCACACGGTACTGCTGAAGGATGTCATCATGCGAAACCGGATAAGAAATGTGCCATTCTTGGAAAATCTCGTTCGTTTCCTTGCCGATAATACGGGCAAACTCATCTCCGCCAACAGCATCGCCAAGTATATGAAATCGCAAGGTGAATCCATCACCTCTACTGTCATCATCAATTACATCTCTTTCCTTTGCGAGGCATACATTCTGCACAAGGTGAACAGATTTGACATTCATGGCAAACGAATCTTCGAGACCAACGATAAGTTTTACTTCGAGGACAATGGCATCCGCAACGCTTTGGCTGGTGGAACTAGAGAGGGTGACATAGAAAAAGTGATTGAGAACATCATCTATCATCATCTTATCCGCTTGGGGTATCAAGTGTATGTAGGTCAACTGCAAGCTGGTGAAATCGACTTCGTATGCACCAAGCCCGATGGACAGCGTATCTATGTGCAAGCCTCCTACATCATAGCCGACATGGCTACAAGAGAAAGGGAGTTTGGTAATCTCAGAGCCATCAATGACAACTACCCAAAGTACGTCATCTCCATGACCCCACTGCTCACTCGCAACGATGACAACGGCATCACACATCTCCACCTCCGAAAATTTCTGAAAGAAGGGTTATAAATTACTTCTGCTTGAACAAGAATCGCGCCAAGCCATAAACATATCGTCTGAAGCCTGGCTGGCAAATAATTCAGCGGAAAAGGTCTTCCAAGCCCCTTTTGAAACAAATAAAAACGAAAAGGGCATATCTTATAAGAGCTAATACGGAAACTTTTACTAACTTTGCAAACGAAAGATGACAACAAACTTAATGATAAAAACCAATTAATAAATAAAGAAAACAATGAAGAAGAAAGTGATGATTCTCTCTTTGGCTTTTCTCATTTGCTGCGGAACGTCCCATGCAGCAGATAAGAATCGCATACGTGCCTCCTTCGACCAAGGTTGGACTTTCCGTCTCTGCAAAAGTCATGCTGATGCCACCGAAGTAATCCGACAGCTCGGCGTGGCGAATCCTGGACTGAGCCTCAACCAGCCAACCGCCAAGAAGACGAAGGTAACCGATGACACGGAACCTGAGCAGGCACAAGTGACGGCTAGCGAAGTCACCACATCGAAAGCCTCGCAAGCATCTAGCGACAAGAATTTCCGTCCAGTCACCATCCCCCATGACTGGAGCATCGAACTGCCCTTCGATCCAAAGGTGGGAGGTTCGGCTGGTTATCTCCCCGACGGTCAAGGCATCTACAGCAAGGACTTCACGCTCCCTGCGGAATGGCAAAAGCGAATGAAGCAAGGAGAGAAAATCACCATCAACTTTGATGGCGTGTATCATCGTGCCACCATTTGGCTCAATGGTCATCGCCTCGGCTACCACATGTATGGATACACCGGTTTTGCCTTCGACTTGACACCTTATATAATAATAGGAGGCAAGAACCGATTGGTAGTGCATGTCGATAGAGAGGAACAATCTCGCTGGTACACCGGCTCTGGCATCTATCGCCATGTCTGGTTGCAAGCCACCAACAAGGTGCATGTCAAGGAGCACGGCATCTTCGTTTCCACCCAGAACGACGGTACGGTGAAAGTGCAGACGGAAATCATCGGCGACAGCAACTGCAAGATTTCCTACACCATCTTAGATAGACTGGGCAAGAAGGTCGCAACAGCTACAACGAAATCTGACAATGGCATTGCGCTCTTGAAAAGCAACGACATCGGGGCGGCAGCCACCACCCTGCAAGTGAAGAATCCACAGCTTTGGAGCACGGAATCGCCTACGCTCTACACTCTCCTTACGAAGGTATATGATAGCAAAGGCAAACTGGCGGATGAAGTAGAGACACCTTTCGGATTCCGTGAGATTCGCTTCGATGCCAATACCGGTTTCTACTTGAACGGCAAGAACATGAAGTTGAAGGGCATGTGCTTGCACCAAGATGCCGGCAGTCTGGGTGTGGCAGTGCCAGAGGAGGTTTGGTTGCGCCGTCTGAAAGCCATGAAGGAAATCGGCTGCAACTCCATCCGCTGTTCCCACAATCCCCCATCACCAGAGTTCTTGAACATCTGCGACTCCCTCGGTTTGTTGATACTCGACGAGGCTTTCGACAAATGGAAGTCGGGCTACTATGAGCCATTCTATGACGAGAACGCCCACCAAGACATCGCCGACATGGTGCTGAGAGACCGCAATCACCCTTCCGTCATCGTATGGAGCATCGGCAACGAGGTGCAGGAAGCTTGGAACAAAGACAATGTTGGGGTGGAGAGAGCCAAGGAACTGAACGCCATCGTGAAGAGTCTCGACCCGACTCGTCCTACGATGATAGCTTGTCAACAGGGATTCGAGAACAAGATTGGCGATGTGACCGACCTCGTGGGCTACAACTACCTGGAGCCTCGCATGATCAACGACCACAAGCGATTCCCTAACAGAAAGATGTTTGTCAGTGAAGCCTTCGTCTATTACTCCGGACTTCGAGAAAACTTGGTGCGTGACTTCGTAGAGCATAATCCTTGGCATTTCGTAGAGGAGAACCCTTTCATCGCTGGTTCTTACGCTTGGGCTGGTGTCGATTATCTCGGCGAATCTTCCCCATGGCCTGCCAAGGGCTGGTGTTCTTGTCCTTTCGACATGACATTGAAGGAGCGTCCTCAGGCTGCCTTCTATCATCCTGCTTGGAATCCTGAGAAGGAATACTTGAAACTAGTGGTTCGTGACAACTGTTTCGACCAAGCCATGGGCACCGACCACTGGCAATATCCACCGATGGCTGATACTTGGGACTTGCCTTATACCGACTCTCGCTGTGTGGAAGTGAGATGCTACACCACTTGCGACTCGGTGCAGTTCTACTTCCCGATGTGGAGCAACCCTCAGTTGCCGCTGAAGCCACGTGTCACCAAGGACTATCCCGACCATTGTATCACCATCCAGTTGCCTGCCCGTCAAGGCAAAGTGCTAGCCGTGGGATACAAGGATGGCAAGGAAGTGTTGAGAGACTCGCTTATCAATCATGGTTGTGTGGCAGATGTAAGACTGGATGCAGATTACACCACATTGGCAACGATGAAGAATGATTATTCTGAGATTGCAGAGATAAGTGGCAACATACAGAAGAATGCAAGCATCCGAAGCAGAAAGGGAGTTTTGCCAACGAGTACGGTTTCTCACATTCGCCTCACGCTGGTCGATAAGGATGGCCTCATCCAACAGATGCAGCCCAAGAAGTTCCGTGTGGAGGTGGAAGGTCCTATTCGCTTGCTCGGTGTAGAGACTGGTGATATGAGAAGAATGGAGTCTTGGCGCACCACCGAACTGAAGACCTATTTCGGTGAAGGATTGGTGAGATTGCAATCCACCACCAAGCCAGGCATCGCTCGTGTCAAGGTCTTTGTCGAAGGCTTCGACAAGCCATTCGTCAAGGAAATCGTTATCAAGTAAGAATAAGGCACTTGTCAATGACAAGCCAGAAAATAATGACGGTTAGCCCATCATCCCGAAAAAGGATGTGAGGCTAACCGCCAATATTTTTATATCATATCTTATGGAATGACTTCTTAGAAGGCGAGAATTGGGCGCATAGGGTTAATACTGCGACAGCTTGTCGCAGTATTTAGTATCTCCTCAAAGGTCGATACTTAATGGTATATATTTGGTTGAAGTAATTCTTCCAAGTATTCGGTTCCTTGTCATCATCCCGAACAATGCGGATACCATAGAAGCGAGTGCCAGTATCTCGATACTCCTTGAAGCGAGCGAGCATCGACTGAGGTGGGTCGGGAATCAAGAAATCGGTTATCCACAACACATCGGCATTCACATAATGCAAGCCATCATTGTCGAGCAACTCAAACATCTGCTTCATCATCTTCTTCGCCGAAGTACCGCCACCGATAAATGGCAAATGAGTCGTGGATGGTTGGCGACGAACCGAACGCCCCGTAGAAGCAAAGCCTGAATGAACACCCCTATCAGAAAAAGAAGAATTGCCCGAAGTCGAAGAAGCAGAAGAATCCGTGCTATCTGCGGAATTCGCAAGAGAAAAATCTTCAGCCGAGACATTCAGTCCCAGCTTTCTCAATCGCTGCGCCTTCCTCTTCTCCATCAAGTCGATAGCCCTCGTACTCACCGAGAAGTCGATGAGGAAGCAATCACGCTCCAATTCCTCCGCCGTCTCTTCGAGCAGAGCTATCAAGGTAGAGGAAATGCGTTCTGGCGTGCCATACATACTAGCCGAAGTATCGAGACAGACTATCATCGGACCCTTGCGAGAGGCATGGGTAAAACCAAGCTTGCGAGAAGGCTTCGCCATCTCACTCTTATAGCGGAAAGTCTGGAGCCTTCGCGTACGATACTTATATATAAAGAGTCCCTCCATATCCTCGTCACTATACTGGGCAAGTTCGAGAGGAAGCAAGGAGTTGAGGTCATCGCCCACGGTGATACCCTCGATGTCACTACCAGCGGAATGCTCCATCTTCATATCCACACCCGAAGCTATCGTGAGACGATCCTTGCCATTGGCATCCGCCACACGTCCCATCTTCGCCACTATCTCCTTGATTTCGGGATAGCGGTCTTGCACCTTCATCTGATTCAGTCGGCGTTCAAACTCGGTCTCCGTCCAACCGTTTGTCATCAACTCCCAAGCCTGTACGGCTCTCTGCTCCGAGACACCTTTCATCTTGATGTTGCGAGTCACCTGGTCCATCATACGGATTAATCCCGTCTCGAAGTTGTTCTGACGAATGGAGATATAATCCTTGAGTTTCTGCAAGGTCTGTCGCTCGATGCAAGCCTTCCAATCCCTTACCAATCGCTCCCAATTCTCATTTTTGGTAGCGCCATCGCCTTGAAACAAGCGGATGAAGAATGATTTGTCGAAGCCATCGTCCTCATGCTCCATCGCCAACTGGTTGAGCAATGGATGCCACACTTTCTCATCCATTCGCTTGAAGTTGGTCCAGTCGAGCACATCATCAGCCCGATGGTTCTCCGTCCAAGCTCGTTGACGTTGAAAGCGGATATGATGCACGCTCTCCACGATAAACTTGCCCACACAATCGTAGAACACCTTGCCCTTGATTTTACTGTTGACCACCTGCCTCTCAAACTTCCTCACCTTCTCGCCAGTGCAAAGCGTCACCTCCAAGGTGAAGAGGTGAACGAGATAGTCTTTCAGTGGATCGACCTTCAGATTCCAAGGCATGACAGAGGCAGACGGTTCAGGAATCACCACCTGCCCCGTCTTGCAAAACTCGTCCAGCATTTTGAGATAATACTGGGCTTCCGCCAAGTCCTTGTTGGTTTGATAGTTCATTTATTCGTAGAGTTTCATTGTGTCCTGCCTGGTGAAGGCAAGTTCCTTGTAGAAGTCTCGGAGATAAGCTGAGATTTCCGCCTTGTCATCCGCCGAAACGAAGAGATTATCGCCCAATTGTCGTTCAAGCGAAGTCAAGCCATCGGACAACGACTCTATCTCTCCCTCATAATCTCTTCCATCGTCAGGATTCTTGCGAACACGATGGTATTGGATGTCCTCGGCGAGTGCCTTCTTCATTTCCACCAACTTGTCGGCGAAAGGAGCAAAGAGCGAACGAATCACGATGGAGCGAATAGCATCCCGCTCCTCCGGTTCCTGCCACAGACAGTGGTAGATAGGCAACAAGTCGCAAATATCCACCTCTTCCCTATCCTGCATGAAAGCCGAAGTACGGAGCAAACGAACGATGTTCTTCCATCGGCGGTCGCTCACATAGATGTTTCTGCGCTCAGCAGCCTCATCGACATTCACCGCCCGGAGCGCCTTTCGAATGCGAGAAATGGCATCGAGTACTTCCTCCTTCACACCGATTTTGTTTATAGCTTGACTCCATTCTGCATATTCGGCTGGTGAAATTGAAACGTCAGCACCTATTTGCTCATCAGAAATTGTATCCTCAAACAAATCCGTTGAATTGACTTTCCCTTCGGCCGCCGAACTTTGTTTCTTCACTCTTCGTTCTTCACTCTTCACTTCTAAACTGCTCTTCACTTCTAATAGCATCGCCCGGAAGTTCTTCTCCATCTTGATCGGTCGGCTCTCGATGCGAATCACGAATCGATCCCATAGTGCCTCCAATCCCTCGCCCTTGGCAGGCAACTCATTACTTGCCGCCACGAGGAGTTTCAACGGAAGGTGCATCTCCCGATTACCATTGCGGAATATCTTTTCATTGATGACGGTGAGGAGCGTATTTTGAATCGCCGGTCCCGCCTTCCAAATCTCATCGAGAAAGACAACATCGGCTGTAGGCAGATACCCATCCACCGCACGTTCGTAAGTATCCGAAGACTTCAACTTCTGAATACTCACAGGACCGAAGATTTCATCCGGTGTGGAAAAGCGTGACATGAGATACTCAAAACTGCGAGCATCCCGAAAGGCGTTCTTCAACTGGCGAGCCACCATACTCTTCGCCACACCCGGAGGTCCCAAAAGGATAATGCTCTCGCCTGCCAAAGCGGCAAGTAGCGAGAGCGATATTTCTGTCTCTTTCTCATAGATGCCTCGGTTCATCTCCCGAAGCAAGAGCTTGAATCTTTCTATCATAATGATCTATACTTATATGTACTTCTTCACACCATAGCTAGTAACGATGATACCCATCAACCAAGCAGCCAACCCGACATCATAGAAATAAATTTTCGGTGTCTTCGTCTTAATGGTAGGATTAGACAAAATGGTAAGCGTAATTACTGATAAAAACCTAAACATTCGAGAAATAACATCATCTAATGTTCTTTTTATCAATTCCTTATCCATTACTGTGACAATTTTAAAGTTCAACTTTAAATTTGTCACAAAGGTAATCATTATATATTAAATAGCCAAAAGTCCCATCTATCTTTTTGCTTTTTTTATAAGATTTCAATTAAGAAAAAAGCGGATGCTCGGCTCATTCCAGCCAAGCATCCGCTTCTTATCTGATATACCTTATTAATATATATAAGGGATTACTTTACATTACCTACCTTGATCAAGTACTCAGCAATCTGGACAGCGTTGAGGGCTGCACCCTTGCGAATCTGGTCGCCAGTGAGCCACAAGGTGTTGCCGTTGTCATCAGCCAAGTCCTTGCGGATACGGCCTACATAGACATCGTCCTTGCCAGCGCTCTCCAATGGCATTGGATAAACGTAGTTCTGAGGATCGTCCTTTACGGTTACGCCTGGAGCTGCCTCCAAAGCCTTGCGGATTTCCTCTACACTCAATGGCTTCTCTGTCTCAAACCATACGCTCTCAGAGTGAGAACGAAGAGAAGATACACGAACACAAGTTGCACTGGTGCGAACATCGGAGTGCATAATCTTTCGAGTCTCGTTGTACATCTTCATCTCCTCCTTGGTATAGTCGTTAGGAGTCATCTTGTCGATCTGAGGAATCACGTTGTAAGCCAACTGATGTGGGAACTTATTGATAGTCTTAGCCTCTCCTGTCTCCACGAGTTCCTTGTACTGCTGCTGAAGCTCAGCCATGGCTGCTGCACCAGCACCAGATGCACTCTGATAAGAAGAGATGTGAATCTTCTTGATATGGCTCAAGTCGTCGATAGGCTTCAAGACCACTACCATCATGATGGTGGTACAGTTAGGGTTGGCGATGATGCCACGAGGGCGGTCAAGGGCATCCTCTGCGTTCACCTCTGGCACTACCAAAGGAACATCGTCGCACATACGGAATGCACTGGAGTTATCTATCATCACCGCACCATACTTAGTGATTGTCTCGGCAAACTCCTCAGAGGTGCCACCACCAGCAGATGTGAAAGCAATATCGACATCTTTAAAGTCATCGTTATGCTGCAAAAGTTTGACCTCATAGTCCTTTCCCTTGAAGTTGTATTTTCGTCCAGCAGAACGCTCAGAACCAAACAACACCAAATCATCCATTGGGAAATTTCTCTCAGCAAGGATGCGCAAGAATTCCTGTCCTACTGCGCCACTTGCACCAACAATTGCTACTTTCATAATCGATCTTTTTAATTTAAAAGTTGTTATAAGTAATTATTCGGATGCGAAAGGATGCTATCCTCATGTCGATGATTGCCTTTTTTCGCAAATCCGCTGCAAAGTTAAGGCTTTTTCTACTAAATCAAGCATAAATACTAGAAAATTATTGCTTTTTGCTGCATTTTTCTTGATTTTCCTTACATTTTAGCAGATTTCGATAGCCGATGAGGCTAGAATCATTTGATTTTGTCAAGCGCCTGCTTGATGTCATCCAAGATGTCATCCACATCCTCGATACCCACTGAAAGGCGAATCAAGTCGGGTGCCACACCTGCCTCCTTGAGCTGTTCGTCGCTCAGTTGGCGATGAGTATGACTGGCAGGATGGAGCACACAAGTACGGGCATCTGCCACATGGGTTACGATATTGATCATATCGAGCGAATCCATAAATCGGATGGCTGTCTCTCGGTCGCCTTTCAGTCCAAAAGCGATCACTCCACAAGTGCCATGTGGCATGTACTTCTGGGCTAAGTCGTAATAAGCATCATCTTTCAAGCCGCTGAAATGCACCCAAGCCACACGAGGGTCGTCATGCAAGAACTCTGCCACCTTTTGGGCATTCTCGCAATGCTGACGCATTCTCAGATGAAGACTTTGCAAGCCGAGGTTGAGGATGAAGGAGTTCATAGGAGCAGGAATGCTACCCAAGTCGCGCATCAACTGAGCCACGAGCTTGGTGGTATATCCCATCTTGCCAAATGCCTTCACGTATGTCAATCCGTGATAACTATCATCTGGAGTGCAAAGACCAGGGAATTTCTCGGCATGAGCCATCCAGTCGAAATGGCCGCTATCTACCACTACGCCTCCTACTTGACTGGCGGTACCATCCATATATTTAGTGGTACTATGGGTTACGATGTCTGCACCCCACTCAAATGGACGACAGTTGATAGGAGTAGCAAAAGTATTGTCAACGATGAGTGGCACACCATTCTTATGAGCGATACGTGCAAACTTCTCGATGTCGAGAACGGCACATCCCGGATTGCTGATGGTCTCGCCAAATACAACTTTCGTGTTAGGGCGGAATGCCTTTTGAATTTCCTCCTCGCTATCATTAGGATTCACAAAGGTGCATTCGATGCCGAGTTTCTTGAGGGTAACACCAAAGAGGTTGAAGGTGCCACCATAGATTTCATTGGATGTAACGATATGGTCGCCAGCCTGGCAGATGTTGAATACGGCATAGAAGTTGGCAGCCTGACCGCTGCTTGTGAGCACGGCTCCCACACCCCCTTCGAGTTCTGCGATCTTCTTGGCCACAGCGTCATTGGTAGGGTTTTGGAGTCGGGTATAGAAATATCCTTCTTTCTTCAGGTCAAAGAGCATCGCCATCTCTTCGGAGTTGTCATATTTGAATGTGGTACTCTGAATGATTGGCACCTCGATAGGCTCGCCATTCTTAGGTTCATAGCCTCCCTGCACACAGAGGGAAGCGATACGTAATTTCTTATTCATAATCTGTTATTTATTTTGTTTGTTTTGATTCCACTGCATTACATTTCTTCCACCTTCCATTCCGCTACCGTCCCTGTCTCAGAAGAGATATTGACACCTATCTTATATATTGGCTTGCCAGAAGCCAAGAATTCATTGGCATATCCCATATCTTCTATCTGCTTCAAGGCTGCCACAGCCGATCCGTCAAGTTTGAATTCGAATATATAGACATACTTCGGGGTTTCTATACAGCAGTCCAAGCGACCATAGCTCTGCTCCTTTTCGACATACGTAATATAACAGCTGGCAATGCGGAAGATGAGATAGAGGGTATAGGTGAAATATCGCTCCTTCTCCGTCTCATTCTCCTTGCGACGAGCCGTATATGGAATGCTGGCAAGGAATGATGTGAGGAGAGTTTTAAACTTCTCCAACTCACCACGCTTCAAGGCAATGACCGCACTACGAACCCATGAGCCTGCATCTTCCTTGGTATCAAAATAGCTATTGGCTGTCATGGTGACAAAGCCTTTCTTCACCTCATCATTAGGAAAGTCGAGCAAGAAAGTACGCATCTCACGATCATAATCCTTGATAGTGAGATAGCCGCTCTGATAAATCATAGGAAGCGGTTCCTCTTTGTCAGCACGATAATCCACAAACTCACTCTCATCATAATACTTTCCCGTGAGGTCGTTCAGATTCTCATGGCTGTCTTGCAAGAGACGAACCAAGTAGGTTGGCGTGCCTGTCCGGAACCAATAGTCACGGATATCCATCTTGAAAAAAGTGTTGAGTATGCTGAAAGGATTATAAACTCCTTTCAATCTTTTGCCAAAGTGATAACCATCAAATTGATGCCTCAATACTTCTCGCACTTCACCATACGAATACCCATTTTCATCCGCCAACTCTTGCATCGGTTCGTGAAAATAATGCTCCAATTCTTCGTCTGTTATACCACATAGTGTATCAAACTTATTATCCATACTGATATCGTTTGGCTGATTGAAACCACTGAACACACTAATCTGCGAGAACTTGGTAACACCTGTCAGCAATACAAATTGCAAGTCTGCATCAGCCAGTTTGAAGGTAGAATAAAAGGCTTTGAGGATATTGCGATGATTTTCCTCCAAGGTGATATCTACATTGTTGACACGAATGGTTTCTGGCAACCCCATCACATCAAGCAAAGGCTTATCATATTCATCTATCAAGACCACACATCGGAGACCTGTCTGTTGATGGGCAGCCGCCAACACATACGCAAATCTGTCACCTATAGAGTTGTGATATGGATCACGTCCATACTGAGCCTCATGTTCTTCAACAAAGCCAGTAAGGGTATCCATGAGAGCATCCTTGTCATTAAAATTCTTTCCATTGAAATCCAAATGGAACACGGGATAGGTTTTCCACTCCTTCTCCAAAGCATCTATCTTCAATCCCTTAAACAAATCCTTCTTTCCCAAGAAATAGTTTTCTAAAGTAGAGACAAGGAGGCTCTTTCCGAATCGACGAGGGCGACTCAGAAAATAAATCTTACCACGAGTAAGTTGATAAATCAAATCGGTCTTATCAACATATACATAACCATCCTTGATGATTTGCTCAAACGACTGTATTCCTATAGGATATTTCATACTGTAATTACTTTAATGCCATTACTCGCTTGCAAAGTTATGAAAAGAATTTGAGAAAAACAAGTTTTTTCTTGAAAAAGGCTTTCCCACAGCCTCTAAAAACACATTGCAGCAAGGTCAACGTAACTGTTCTCTGAAGTCATCATTATTAATGTTCAATGAAAGCCACAACAGCAAGAAATACTTTTTATGAAAGAAATATTGAGAAAAAGCTTGTTTTATAAAAAGAAAATCGTAACTTTGCTACCTAACAATTAAAACATAAGCATATGGTTGGACTTATCAAAGAAGAAGCAACAAATAAAAAAGAGCAGAATAATATGACTAAAAAATGTATATTAGCATTCATCTTGGGATGCATATTTCTGTTTCCATTATACCCTATGATTTTCAAGGCGATAGGTGCATGCACCAAAGTAAAATGCAAATATTATTGCAAAGCAAGGAATCTAACATTTTCAGTTGAAGAAAACAAAAATGAAAACATCTTAATATTAGGCGAAGGAGATTCTATCTTCTTCAAACGCCTTTACGGACTATTTGCTGGAGTGGAATTCTTTGTAAATGACAGTTCAAACATTATATACATCAACCAAGACTTTGAGTATAACAGAATTAGCAAGAACAAATTTGAATATAGAAAAACACGCAAAGTCTCCGAGTTCGAAGCACATGAGATAATGTACCCTGAGGTCGAAAAGCATTATTATGCCTTTTATCCAGGTTGCGACCAAGGAAGTGGCACTTTTAGTGTAACTTATAATTCGTCATACATAGAGACGTTGGAACCTTCAGAAACCCAAACCAGCTTCCAACTTCCTTTTTAACAACATAAAAGAATTACAAATAGACCCCATACTACATTTGTAAAAAATCGGATGCCCGACTCATTCCTGCCAAGCATCCGCTCTTCAATATTTTCATGACTTATTTTCTCCATATAAGTTCCCTAAAACTAGGAGAGAAAGAGGACAATTCCCAGAAAAAGTACGATGAAGCCCAAGGAAAAACATGATAAGCCCCAAGGAAAAATATAATAAGCCCCAAGGAAAAGTATGATAAGCCTAAGGAAATGAGTTAATCATAAGCTTTAACTAGTTAATCACAATACTATAACTAACTAAACACAAGCTTTAACTAACTAATCACAACTTATGATTAACTCTATCTCCTAGGAATAACAGGTTTATTTCCTATCGTTATATACTTTATATCATATACTTACAAGGTTATTCATCAGGGAAAAGCAAACTTTTCGCAAGAAACTTTTGCTTTTTCTGAAAATAATCGTACCTTTGTGGGTACATTACTAAAAATAAGAATCTATGGCAAATTACGTAAAGCAAGAATTGCCTAATCTCGACGGTAAGGGAGAGGACAGAAGTTATTACCGCATCCTGAAAAGAGGGAATGTAAACAACGAGCAACTGATCGACCGCATTTGCAATGTGGGCGGCAGCAGCTTGAGTCGTGGAGCCATCATCCATGTCCTCACCACCGTGCAGAGGAGATGGCACGGCAGATGGCAGATGGCTATTCGGTGACCCTCGACGGCATCGGTACCTTCTCAGCCACCATCGGCGTAAAGGAAGGCAAGGAACAAGATACATTCTATGGAGAGGAAGTGAAACGAAATGCCAAGAGCTTGGAGGTGAAGAACGTGACTTTCCGCTCTGACAAGGAATTGGTAAAGGAAGTAAACCGACGATGCGACCTGAAGCGAGCCGGTGTCTTCCAAATCCATCGCTCTAAATATAATAAGGAGGAGCGACTGAAGTTGGCTCTCGACTATCTGTCATCCCACTCCGTGATGCGTATCCAGGACTATGTGGAGCTGACCGGCTTGTCTCGCACCTCCGCCACACTGGAGCTAAAGGAGTTTCGTGAGAACCCAGAGTCGGGAATCACTTTCAGCGGAAGAGGAACGACAAAGGTTTATATCAAGAGGGGATAGAGAATATTGAATTGCTCTTTTCCAATATAGGATAATTGTGCATTTCATCAGAGGATAATTCACCAAAAGCTTTGCCCATCCAATAATTATTCGTACTTTTGCAGTCGCAATCATAACTAAAGTATAAAGCCTATGTGGAACATCGCCCAATATTTCCCGATAACCGACCCTACGCTGATCTTCTTCGTAGTGTTGCTCATCATCCTCTTCGCCCCTATCATTATGGGCAAACTCCGTATTCCCCATATCATCGGAATGGTACTGGCTGGCGTACTCGTCGGCAAGTATGGACTCAATATCCTGGAGAGGGATTCTTCGTTTGAGCTGTTCGGAAAGGTGGGACTTTATTACATCATGTTCCTCGCCGCCCTGGAGATGGACATGGAGGGCATGAAGAAAAACAAGGGGCGACTGCTCATCTATGGCTTGCTCACCTGCTTCATCCCTTTCGTCTTGACCTACGGCATGAGCATCCACCTATTGCACTATTCTCAGAAGGCTTCCTTGTTGCTGAGCTGCATCATGGCTTCCAATACCCTGATTGCCTATCCTATCGTCTCCCGATTTGGTCTTCAGCAGAAGCCGAGCGTCACCCTGAGCGTAGGTTCCAGCATGATTTCCCTCTTGATAGCACTGGTGATTCTCGCCGGCCTCGTCGCCTCGTTCAGCAAGCATGATGGCGTACTCTTCTGGGTATTCTTCATTGCCAAGTTTGCTGCTTACTGTGCCGTGATGATCATGCTGATACCTCGCCTGACTCGCTGGTTCTTGCGCCGATACAGCGATGCGGTGATGCAGTTTATCTTCGTGATGGCGATGCTCTTCATGAGTGCGGCACTCTCCCAGATAGTGGGCATCGAGGGAGTCTTCGGCGCTTTCTTCGCCGGTCTTATATTAAATAGGTATATACCGCATGTCTCTCCGCTGATGAACCGCTTGGAGTTTATCGGCAACGCTCTCTTCATTCCTTATTTCTTGATAGGAGTGGGCATGCTCATCAATATCAACTTGCTCTTCCAGGGTGGTCACATCCTATGGGTGGTGCTCTGCATCGTCTTCTTCGGCACACTCGGAAAGGCGATAGCAGCCTATGCCGCTTGTATCGGTTTCCGTCTGCCGCTCAGTTCTGGACACATGATGTTCGGTCTTACCTCCGCCCATGCCGCTGGCAGTATCGCCATGGTGATGGTGGGAATGAACATCCTCGTGGCTCCTGGTACCTATCTTGTCAATGACGACATGCTCAACGGCGTGGTCATCATGATACTCATCACTTGCATCATCTCCTCGCTGCTCACCGACTGGTCTTCCCGCCAAATCGTACTCCGTGACAAGGAGTTGCCGGAGGCTGAGGACGACAAGAAGGTATATGACGAGAAGATTCTCGTGCCAGTGAGATACCCTGAATATGCCGACAACCTGATGAGCCTCGCCTTCTTGGTGAGAAACCAGAAGCTGAACCGCGGCTTGGTATGCCTCAACGTGGTCTATGACGACAAGGACATGAGATACAACCAGGAGCAGGGCAAGCGACTCTTGGAACATTGCTGTCAACTGGCTGCTGCCACCGACGTGATGACCCAAACCCAAGTGCGCATCGCCGCCAACATCGCCAATGGCATCAAGCATGCCTTCAATGAATTCCAGTGCTCGGAGATCATCATCGGAATGCACATGCACCCTGAGATTTCCCCTAAGTTCTGGGGCGAGTTCCACCAGAGTCTCTTCAATGGTTTGAGTCGTCAGATTATCATGGCTCGTATCAAGCAACCGCTCAATACGATACGCCGCATCCAGGTGGCAGTGCCTTCGCGAGCCGAGTTTGAGCCAGGCTTCTACCGTTGGCTCGAACGCTTGTCCCGACTGGCTGGCAACCTAGATTGCCGCATCATCTTCCATGGTCGCAGCGAGACTTTGGCTCTCATCAATGAGTATATCCAAAACCGCCATCAAGAGGTACGTGCCGACTACACGGTGATGAACCATTGGAACGAGATGCCACAGTTGGCTGCACAGATTTCCACCGACCACATGTTTGTGGTGATCACGGCTCGTAAGGGAACGATGTCTTACAAGACAGCTTTGGAAAGATTGCCTGAGGAAATCACCAAGTTCTTCTCTGGCACCAACTTGATGATTATCTTCCCTGACCAGTATGGCGATGCCTCCGGCAACACATTGACCTTCGCCGAGCCTCAGCACCAGGAGGAAATCAGTGCTTACGAGGCATTCAGTGCTTGGATGCGGAAGCATTTGAAGAGATAACATTGAGCAAGAAAGTGAAGCTTTCTGCATCAGAAATGAGAGGAAAGTAGGAAGAAAAGCAAGAGAAAATACATTTTTTAGAAAAAAGTTGCAGAAAAATTTGGTAGTATGAAATAAAAACACTACCTTTGCACTCGCTTTTGAAAAGCATGGGTGGTTACCAGAGTGGCCAAATGGGGCAGACTGTAAATCTGCTGGCTATGCCTTCGGTGGTTCGAATCCATCACCACCCACTTTTCCCAAAACAACTCAAAAAGATAAGAATCCGATTCCTTCATTGAAGGGGTCGGATTTCTTCGTTATTGGGGAAATCAGAATTGGTGAGACGAAGCCTCACCAATTCTGCCTATGCTTGTTCCGTTTGCGTCTTCGGCCAATTCACGAGGAAGAGTTTGTCCTTGGCACGAGTGAAGGCGGTATAGAGCCAATGGATATAGTCGGGAGTGAGCATATCATCGGTCATATAACCCTGATCGACATAGACATGCTCCCATTGTCCACCCTGTGCCTTATGGCAGGTGATGGCATAGGCATACTTCACTTGCAAGGCATTGAAGTATTGGTCACCACGAATCGCCTTCATACGGTCTGACTTCAGAGGCACATCCTGGTAATCCTCCTCCACTCCATGGAAGAGTTGCTCCTGCTGCTCATGCGTCAAGGCTGGCGCCTCGCTCTGCAAGGTATCGAGCAAGGCGGTGACACTCATCTCATAATTATCGTAATCAGGGAACTGCAAGAGAAGGGTGGCAAAGCGGAAGCCATAGAGTTCCATGTGACGGCTCACCCGAAGCACCTTCGCCCTATCGCCATTCGCCAAGAATGGAGGAATCGCATTCAGAGCCTCCTTCGCCTCTTGCCCCATTGGTTTGACCTCAACAGCATTTGAATTCTCCACTCTTCGTTCTTCATCCTTCACTTCCATCACCTCATTTCTTTCCTTCTCCGTCCAGAAGTAATTGTTCTTCACGATCATGAGCATATCGCCACAGGAGAGTTCATCCTCTCGGTCGAGCACCATGTTGCGGATGCCGTTGTTATAGATGTTAGCACGCTTGTTGCTGCGAGTGATGACCATCGTCTCGTCCTGCCCCACCCGATAATAGCTGTTGGCAAGGCTCTCCACCAACTCATTGCCAGGCATCATCACGATGTCGGCGAAGCCCTTGAAGCGAATCAATGGCAACTGGGTGATGTCGTCGTGGGTAATCATCTGGCGGATGACGGTGGCATTATAAAGGATACCCGACTCCTGACTCTGGCGAAGCACCTCATTGAGGTCACACTCATACACCTTCAAGCCATATCCTTCGAGCATCATCCTGTTGAGAGCCGGCGACTCCTCCTCGCCCACCGGAGGCAACTGTGCCTTGTCGCCGATGAGCATCAGTCGATCGTTGTGACCTTGATAGACGAAACGTACCAGGTCGTCGAGCAGACAACCGCTACCGAAATTACCACCCCCAAAACCAAGGTTGGAAATCATCGAAGCCTCATCCACCATAAACAAGGTATCGGTAAAGAGATTGTCATTGAGATTGAACTGTCCATCGACACCTGCAAACGACTTTTCCCGATAGATGCGGCGATGGATGGTGTAGGCAGGGCAACCGCTATTGAGCGAGAAGACCTTTGCCGCACGCCCCGTTGGAGCTAAGAGCATCACCTTCTGACGAATCGCCTTCAAGGTGCGGACGATGGCACCCGACAAGGAAGTTTTACCCGTACCAGCACTACCGCGAAGAATCATCACGGCATGGGGATTTCTATCCGTCAGGAAACGAGCAAACGCATCAAGAGTCTGACCTTGCTCCTCGGTAGGAACAAAGCCGAACTGTTGTAATATCTGATATTTGAGGGCATCAATGACCATAATTCTAAAAAATAGATAAAATTATTTTGTATTGTCTTCGATTTGCATTATCTTTGCATTGCAAAAGTAATAATACTTTTTGAGATGAGACGAAAAATAAACATTAATTATATATTGGGGGCATGTGCTTTGGTATTATTCCTGCTGTGCATCCTAAGCATTATAACAGGTAATGACAATGCAAGCATCTGGTAACAATACTAACTGGCAGCAAGCCAGGCTTACCATCCGAGTAAGCAACCAATCACTCAGTTTTTCGGTCGTGGATCGAGAAGCTGAGCACCAAGTCATATTCGAGTCATACACCATGAAGAGTGGCGTGTCGCTCGCAGCCAACTTGCGCCAAGCGTTCAAGGAGAGCGACCTCTTGATGAGGGGTTACAACAAGGTGCGTGTCTTTCTCGATGCCCCAGTCCTTGTGGTTCCGATAGAGGAGTTTCATGAGGAGGATGCGCAAACTCTCTATCAGCATGCCTTCACGGGACATGATGCCGATGCCATCCTCTACCGAGTGCAGCCTACCCTCAACGTGGTTGCCATCTTCCCTATCAACAAAGACCTCAAGCTCGTCGTGGAAGACAACTTCAAGGATGTGCGCTTCACCCCACTCTTGCAACCAGTTTGGAACTATCTCCACCAGCGCAGTTTCACGGGGATGTATCGCAAGTTGTATGCCTACTTCCACGACAAGAAGATAGACATCTTCTGCTTTGAGAAGAACCGCTTCAAGTTCTTCAACTCCTTTGCCGCCTCCCATTCCAAAGATGCCCTCTACTTCATGCTCTATGTTTGGAAACAGTTGGGGCTCAACCAGCAGCAAGACGAGTTGCACCTCGTAGGCAGCATTCCCGACAAAGACTGGTTGCTCTACAACTCCAAACTCTACATCAAGAAGACCTTTGCCCTCAACGCCAGTGCCGAGTTCAATCGAGCACCCATCACAGAAATACCGGGCATGCCTTTCGATTTGCTAACATTATACTTAAGTAAATAAAGATGAGAATCATTACAGGACAATATAAGGGACGCCATTTCGATATACCTCGTACATTCAAGGCTCGCCCTACAACAGATTTTGCCAAGGAGAACATCTTCAATGTGCTACAGGGCTACATTGACTTTGAGGATGCCACCGCCCTCGACTTATTTGCCGGCACTGGTAGCATCTCTCTCGAATTGGTATCTCGTGGTTGCAAACAAGTGGTGAGTGTGGAAGCCGACCGCGACCACGCCAATTTCATCCGCCAATGTTTCAAGAAGCTGAACGAAGACAGGGACATCTTGGTTCGTGGCGATGTTTTCCGCTTCTTGAAGTCATGCCACCAGAAGTTTGACTTCATCTTCGCCGACCCTCCATACGCTTTAGAGAAGTTGCCAGAGATTCCCGACTTGGTATTGAATGGTGATTTGCTCCAAGAGGATGGCATCTTCGTCTTCGAGCATGGCAAGAACTACGACTTCTCCGACCATCCCCGATTCTTGGAACACAGAAGCTACGGCAGCGTCAACTTCTCATTGTTTAGATAAATCACAACAACGGCGATAGCAATCGTACCAGCGACTCGAGCAGACGCTGCAAGAATGGGCGTTTGATGAAGTAAGACACGTCATCGACCAAGGTGGATTGCGCTTGGTCGGTGAGGAAAACTTTCTTCAACCTCAACGCCATACCCTCGTTGAAGAAGAAGGCATTCGCCTCAAAATTGTTCTCGAAACTGCGGAAGTCGATATTGGTGCTTCCACAAGAACTGAGATTGTCATCACTCACCAATATCTTGCTATGATTGAAGCCCGGCTCATAGAGATAGACCTTTACGCCAGCCTCTATCACCTCCATCAGATAAGAGCGAGAAGCCCACTCTACCAACTTGGCATCACCATGACGAGGTACAATCAACCTGACATCTACACCAGCCAAAGCCGCCGTTCGCATGGCAAAGAGCACAGGCTCTGTAGGCAAGAAATAAGGCGACTCCATATAGACATAACGATGAGCCTGCAAGAGTACCCGAACGTACCCCTGCATGATGTCGGGCCAAGGAGAGACCGGACTGCTCGTCACGATTTGAGTCAAACAGTTGTTGTCGATAGTCTTATCCACAGGAGGATAATAACGACGGTCGGTCACCAAGGTGCGAGACACGAAATACCAATCGACCAAGAAGGCTCGTTGGATGGCATAGACAGCACCACCTCGAATGCAGAGATGCGTATCTCGCCAAGTTTGCCTAGCCGTCCCCTTGACATATCGCAAGGCGATGTTCATACCACCGATGAAGCCCACCTTGCCATCTATCACACACAACTTGCGGTGATTTCTATAATTTACCTTTCCCGTGAAAGCCGGGAAACGCACTGGCATGAAGGCATACACTTGTATGCCGGCAGCCTTCATCCTATTGAAGAATCTGTCTTTTACTCTCCAGCACCCCACATCATCATAAAGCAAACGAACCTCCACTCCCTGACGAGCCTTGTCGATCAAGGCATCCGCCACGAGATTGCCCAATGGGTCGTCCTCGATGATATAAGTATCTAGGTGAATATGGTCTTGGGCTTGCCCTATATTATATAATAAGGTGGAAACGAACTCGTAGCCATCCGTGAAGATGCTCACCTCATTGTCCTTGAATGGCAAAGCCCAGTTCTGGTTGGTGAAAAGTTTCATCAGCGGACGGTTGCGGCGAGGGATATGCAGGTTTTCTTGCTCGGCGAACTCCAGCATGGAGCGTTTCATGAGTAAGTCCATGCTTCGCTCGCTGATAACCTTCTCCTTTCGGGTGTTCTGACCGAAAAACAGATAGAATACGATACCCACGATAGGCATAAAACAAAGCACAAGAATCCATGCCATGGTCTTCTCTGGCTGCTTGTTGTCCATGAGAACCGCCACGATACCTCCTATCGTAATCGCTAGGTAGATAACCAACAATATCCAATGAATGTATAGCATCTTCTATTCCTCCTAATTACTGTCTTTATGTTTTCCCCAGTGGCTAGTTGAAGACATTATTTGACTTCGCCGCCACGAGGGCATTCATCTTTTTCAACTTGACATACTCTGCCAACAATTCCTTGTTGCCCGGATTCTGTCTAAACTCCTGCTGTACCTCCACGATACGTTGGGAGATGTAGTGAGTGCGGAAGCAAAGCAAGTCCTTCAATATCTGCTGGCGCAACTTCTCCTCATTCATCTTCATCTGCAAGCTAGCCGTGGTAATCTCTTGCTCGCCCGTAGGCAGACCTGCCAACTTGCTGATTTCAGGGTTGGAATGCGAACCGAAGTAGGTATCACACTTGAAGTCTTCCTCCTCGATATGCTCCATCGCCTCATCCATGATCTGATTGTAGATAGGGTTATGAAACTTGAAGTCATCCCCCTGCATATCCAGATAGATATACTGCGCAGCCGGCAGTTCCACCTTGTTGCCCTCGCTATCTTCCACGATGATTTTCTCATCACCATGGTGGATGACGATTTTTATCAACAGGTCTTCCACCTCACGGAGCTTGTCGAGCGGCGTGATGGCAGATTGCACCGGACGTTGCTGCGGCATGGCAATATTCTGATCACGAAGACCTGCGGCACGACGCTCCTCCTTCACTTGCTCGCTCATTCCGTTTCGGATGAAACCATTGAGCGCATTGATGATGACCGCCTCGTTCACTCCCAAGCGGTGAGAGCAATCGGTGATATAGGAAGCACGGGTAATCTGGTTCTTGATCTTGGAGATGCTCTCCACGATGGAGTTGATCGCCTCGCTTCGCTTCACCGGGTCGGTGACACCCTTGAGCATGATGTCGGTCTTAAACTGGATGAAGTCGGTCTGGTTGTCGGCGATATACTGTCGGAACTGCTCCGCCGTATGGTTGCGAGCGAAACTGTCCGGGTCGTTACCATCTGGCAAGAAGAGCACCTTCACGTTCATCTCCTCCTCCAAGAGCATGTTGGTACCTCGCAAGGCGGCATGAACACCAGCGGCATCACCGTCGTAGAGCAGCACGATATTATTGGTAAAGCGGTGCAAGAGGCGAATCTGATGCACACTCAATGCCGTTCCAGAGTTCGCCACCACATTCTCGATGCCACACTGGTGCATGGAGATGACATCGGTATATCCCTCCACCATAAACACACAGTCCTCCTTGGCGATGGCTTTCTTCGCCTGATAGAGTCCATAGAGTTCTCGTTCCTTATGATAAATCTCGCTATCCGGCGAGTTGACATACTTCTGGTTCACGCCCTTGGTACGGCTATCTAGCACACGACCACCGAACGCCACCACCTTGCCACTCACACTGAACCAAGGGAAGATGGCACGACCAGAGAAACGGTCGAAGTACTGTCCCGGCTCCTTGTCAGAGGCAATCAGCACACCGGTCGCTGCCAGATACTTAGGATTATACCCCTCCTTGACAGCAGCATCAGCGAGCGCCGTCCTCTGATTAAGGGAGAAGCCCAACTGGAATTTCTTGATGATGTCATCACGGAATCCACGGCTTCGGAAATATTGCATACCGATGGCACGACCATCGACATCATTCTGAAGGATATTCTGGAAGTATTTCGCCGCCCACTCATTGACGATGAACATAGACTCACGCTCACTCTCTCGCTGCTTTTCCTCGGAACTCAGTTCACGCTCCTTGATCTCGATGTGATATTTCTTCGCCAACCAGCGAAGGGCATCGGGATAGGTCATCTGCTCCAGTTCCATGAGGAAGTTGATGGCATTGCCACCCTTGCCACAAGTGAAGCAATGGCAGATGCCACGAGTAGGCGAGACGGAGAAAGAAGGATGAGAGTCGTTGTGGAACGGACACAAACCGATATAGTTGACTCCTCGTTTCTTGAGTGTCACAAACTCCGATACCACCTCCTCTATCTTGGTGGCATCCATGATGCGGTCTATGGTCGGTCTATCTATCATTTTATGAACTTATATAGGGTTTCCCTATGTTTTATATAATACTATCCTTATAATATATAAGGGTTTTATTATGCAAAGGTAACATATTTATTTCAAAATTATAAGGGTTTTATTATTATTTATTTCAAAATGTAAGGGTTTTATTATATATTAATATATTAATTTTAGGCGTTTCCAAATATTTTGCTTAATTTTGCCTACTGAATCAGAAGAATCGTTGAAACACAAATCAACATTCAACACTCAACATTAGAATCAATGATAGACATTAAAGGCATAACCAAGAGCTTCGGCTCCCTGCAGGTTCTCAAGGGCATCGACCTGCATATAGGCAAGGGAGAGGTGGTGAGCATCGTCGGACCCAGCGGTGCCGGCAAGACCACTCTTCTCCAGATTATCGGTACCCTCGACAAGCCCGACAGTGGCAGCATCGTGATAGACGGCATCGACGTGAGCAACCTCTCCACCAAGAAGTTGAGCGATTTCCGCAACCAGCACCTCGGTTTCGTATTTCAGTTCCATCAACTCCTCCCTGAGTTTACGGCACTGGAGAACATCATGATTCCTGCCTTCATCGCTGGCAAGAGTCGCAAGGAGGCAAAACAGCGAGCAGAAGAACTGCTCTCGTTCATGGGACTCAGCGACAGAGCTGGTCATAAGCCCGCCGAGCTGTCTGGTGGTGAGAAGCAACGAGTAGCAGTAGCTCGTGCGTTGGTCAACAACCCTGCCGTCATCCTCGCCGACGAGCCATCAGGCAGTCTTGATACCAAGAACAAGGCAGAGCTTCACCAACTCTTCTTTGACCTGCGAGACAAGTTTGGTCAAACCTTCGTCATCGTCACCCACGATGAGGGGCTCGCTTCCATCACCGACCGTACCATCCACCTGAAGGATGGAATGATCGAGAAAGAAATAGGAGTTGAGGAAGCAGAGAACGAAGAAAATAGCAATATAGCTACCCCAGAAGAGACACCTAAAGAGGAAAATATAATATGAGCAAAAAGATAAAGCTAGGCGATTACAATCGCCTGAGAGTCGTAAAGAAAGTAGATTTCGGATTGTACTTAGATGGAGGTGACGAGGGGGAAATCCTTCTCCCTACCCGCTATGTCCCCGAAGGAGTCAGCATCGGCGATGAACTCGACGTATTCATTTACCTCGACCAAGAGGAGCGTGTCATCGCCACTACAGAGACCCCACTCGCCAAGGTAGGCGACTTCGCTTACCTCGAAGTGAAGTGGGTCAATGAGTATGGAGCCTTCCTCGGTTGGGGCTTGATGAAAGACATCTTCTGTCCTTTCCGTGAGCAGAAGAAGCGCATGGTAATCGGCAACTCCTACATCGTACATATCCACATCGACGAGGAGAGCTACCGCATCGTAGCCTCAGCCAAGGTGGAGCGATACATGAACGAGGACCATGCCCACTACAAGCATGGACAGGAAGTAGATTTGCTCATCTGGCAGAAGACCGACCTCGGCTTCAAGGTCATCATCGACAACCAATACCCAGGCTTGCTCTACCAGAGCCAAATCTTCCAGTACATCCATACCGGTGACAAGATGAAGGGCTACATTGGCAGAGTACGTCCTGACGGCAAGATTGACGTCACCCTTCAGAAGACGGGCATCCAGCAGACCGCCGACTTCGCCGAGACGCTCTACCAGTATCTCCTCGACAACGATGGCGAATGCGACCTTGGCGACAAGAGCGAGGCAGACGACATCTACGAGCGCTTCCACGTCAGCAAGAAAGTATATAAGCGTGCCATCGGCGACTTGTATAAGAAACGTCTCATCACGGTAAGTCCGATGAGTATCAGACTGGCGGAATAAATCACAAAGTTTATGCTACATCACTCTATTCACACGATTATCCAACGATTCTTGGTAGGTATGGCACTGTTCGCTATCGTCCAGTTTGCCCATGCCCACCAAGCAAACGACACCTTGGCAGTCGGCGACTCCTTGCCATCGGCTCCTGCCGACAACTATCATAAGATTCATCTCCTCAGCGCCGACTTCTGTCCGGGCGGCATCCTGCATACCAATGAGTTCTTGGTGGGCAACAATCCGGAGGAGCGCACGATGAACCATGCCACTACCTACAAGCTCAAATATGCCTTCATGGAAGACCCCAACTCCCCTATCGCCCAAATCTACAAAGGGGCATACCAAGGTATCGGACTCGCCTACCATGAGTTCAATCCCCAGTTGAGCAATCCCGTCTCGGTCTATCTCTTCCAAGGAGCACGCATCTTTGGCGGCAAGAGAGTTTCCCTCAACTATGAGTGGAACCTCGGTCTCACCTTCGGCTGGAATCCTTACGACTCCAACACCAATCCCTCCAACCACGTCATCGGTTCCAAGGTGACGGCTTATATCAATGCCGACTTTTATGCCAACATCATCTTGACACGATGGCTCGACCTCAACATCGGAGCCTCGGTCTCCCACTTCTCCAATGGCAACACCGCCTATCCCAACATGGGATTGAATACCCTCGCTGCCAAGGTGGGACTGGCTTATTACTTCAATCGTCCAAGCCTTCAGACGCAACCCACACCCCATGTCATCCCTCCCTTCCAGCGCCACATCAGTTACGACTTGGTACTCTTCGGTGCTTGGAGGACACGAGGCTATACCGACATCGACACTTACCAAACATACGTATTGCCAGGCACTTATGCAGTATGGGGCTTCAACTTCAATCCGATGTACAACTTCTGTCACTGGATGAACGTGGGTGTCTCCCTAGATGGTGTCTATGACCGCAGTGCCAACTATCCATATGAGGACTATGGCTATCCCAACGTTCCCTCCAGCAATGAGTTGTACCGCCCTTCCGCCTCCAGTCAGATGGCCTTGGGTTTGTCGGCAAGGCTGGAGTTTGTGATGCCCTACTTCACCATCAACCTAGGTTGCGGTCGCAACTTCATCAATGACAAGGGCGACCTCAAGGGCTTCTACCAGATGCTCGCCTTGAAGATGAACGTCACTCGCCAAGTGTTCTTGCACATCGGCTACAGCCTGTCGGAAATGAAGAATCCTCGATTCCTGATGCTAGGTGTCGGCTATCGCTTCAACAACAAGAGAAAGTGGAAGTAAACGATTTGCAGATGACTAATCCTGATAATCCTACGGCAAGCAACCAGAAATACAAGAAAGTAAACATAAGATAAGAAAACTATGGATTCATTATTTCTACTTCAGTTTGCATGTTTTATCTTCATGCTCATCAATGCCTTCATCGTGGCACTCTCTCATTTGCATGTAAGATGGGAGAACAAGCGGTATGAGCGTTCACGATGGATGATTGTTGTCGCCTTAATAGGATTGGCGATACAATATGCCGTGCAGATGGTTTTCGGATTCCGTGCTATGCACGATAATTTAGGGGCGGTCGTCAACATCCTCATTTATACCCCATGTTTTTCGCTTATCTCCATGGGAATCTACAACATAGAGACCACAAGTTCCAACCTCAGAAAAATGATATTGATGTGCAGTGGCATTTATGCTGCCATCATTGTAGTCTTTTGCGTGGGTATCAGTCTTCATCATAGTCTGTATATCAGAGAAGGGCTTTATCTGATGCTGACTCTGTTTTGCATAAGTGTTTTCTATTGCATATACATGATTATTCAGGAGATGATTAGGCGAAAAAATATGTTGGAAACAATGGCTGCAACGGATTTGTTGCCTTACGTAAGATATTCGCGTGCAAGTGTCATCATTCTATGGCTCGCAGTTCTCGCTATGCCAGTTGCCATCTTTTCTACTACCTTATTATATATAGTAGGTCCTGCCGTATTGCTTGCCTTGTTGTTCTTCAATCTTACATTTATCGCTCTCGGCAACAGTTATATTCCAACAGAAGAGCTATTGAATAAAGAAGAGAACATTCAACGATGTGGGGGGCAAGTAAAAAACCTTTACAACAATTGTCTGAGGATCGCAGAAACTTTATCCAAAACAGTCTTGACCAATGGTGTATGGATTTGGGCTATAAGGATTGTAATGTGAACATATTGACGCTTTCTCGTACACTTTGTATATCAAAGAACGAATTGAGCCTGTTTTTCGATCAATGCCTGCATTCTAACTTCCGAATATGGCTCAGCGAGATACGTCTCAACGCTGCAAAAAAGATGATGTTGGAATATCCGGATTATAGCAACGACATCATTTCAGCCGAGTGTGGATTCTCTTGTCGCACTCATCTTTACCGAATCTTCAAGACAAAAGAAGGCTGTTCTCCTACAGAATGGAGAGCCTTCCAGTCTACAGAAGCAGCACAAAAAGGTTCAAATTGAGCGTATCCATTTTTTGTAAAAACACCAAAGAAAAAGCAAAAATTTTATCGAAAAACAGCCAAAAGGGTGTCGCATTCCTACGAATGCGACACCCTTTTGGTATGAATGCGACACTTGAACAGTGAAAAACTGCACCTTCTTTCGTGTCAATGCCCTATATTTGCAACATGAAGGAAATAATAGAAACTATGCCAAGGATAGAATTAGCCCTGATTATCATCGGGGTGTTTGTACTCATATTATGCCTTATCTTCGGATATGCCATGATACATGAGTACAGGATGTATCTTGAGAATCATTGGAAGGCTCGCTATAGCTTTCGTGACTTCATCAAGAGAGAACGCTTTTATATCTTTCTGCTGTTGGCATCCATATTTATCTTACTGACCAACCTCTTGTATTTCCTGGAATGAAAAAAAATAAACGAAATAATATGGTAAATCATTTGACAACAAAACATCGGCTGCTGGTCGCTATGCTTGCATTTGTTCTTCCATTTGCTTTTGCGAAAGCAGAAGTAAAAGAAGACGGAAAGACTCGTTGGCAAGGCTGGTACGTCGGAGTAGAGGGTGGGATGCCTTTCGGCTTCTCCACTTTCTCAAGTTTCGGACACGACAAGACGCACCTCGGTTGGGCTGCCGGCGTATATGGCGGCTATCGTTTCGGTTCCGTCTTCTCGGCAGAGCTGTCCGCCAAGTATGGAGAGATGAGCTTGTCTGCACAAGACTGCTGCGTGGAACGCTGCTATTGGCTTGGTAGCGACGGTGTGCTTTACAAGGCAGGTGTCTTAGGCATGGACAGTTGGGAGTATGCCGATCTGAAAAGCCATGTCAGGATGGGACAGTATGGGGCAAGAGTGAACGTTAATCTCCTTGGGCTGTTCCATAAGACAGCTGACTGCCGATGGGATTTGGCTGTCTCGCCTCATATATATGCTGTAACGACCAAGGCTGACATCCGGACTATAGCCGATGATGCCAAGGTGATGAAAGGCTCAACCGACTGGCATCTTGGTTATGGCGCGGATCTGCAGGTGGGCTACCAACTTACCTCATGCCTGAAACTTGGCATCTATTCCGGACTGACTCGTCTTACTGGCGAACGCATGGACGCAATGCCGGAGCATCTGCATAAGAACAACTTCGTGTGGGAAAGCGGCATAAGGTTGGGAATAAGCTTCGCAAAGACAAAGAAGAAGAACATGGCTGTGGAAACAACGCCGACAACAGAACCGGAAGTGCCGACAACAATACCGGAAGCGCCGCAGCAGATGACCACTCCTCAGGCTGAACACCTCCAGAAGGAGACGGCAGATAAGGCTGAGACAAAGGTTGTTGAGCAAGGCGTGGCAGAACAGCACAAGGTGACATTCCCCGTCGTCTACTTCGCATTCAACAGTATCGCCATCAAGCAGAGCGAGCTGTCAAAGCTGAATGATATCCTACGTACATTGAAGGAGAATCCGGACATGAACGTGACGGTGACCGGATGGTGCGACACGAAAGGCAGCGTGGCTGTCAACAAGCGCATATCCCGCCAGCGTGCAGAAGCGCTGAAGACATGGCTTGTGAGGAATGGCATTGAGGCAAGTCGCATTACTGCCATATGAAACGGAAGCGACGGCTCTCTGGAAGCCGGAAAAGCACGCCGAGTAGAGACCACGGACAATAATAAGTAACCCATAAAACACGGATAGAAAATGAAAGCAAAAAGAAGATTTAATATTTGGTTATGGGTGCTGTTATGCGTCCCATGCCTGTTGGCAAGTTGCGACCATGATGTTCATGATGGTGAGGAAGAAGGTGGCTTGTCAGTATCGCTCACTTGGGCAGATGAAGCCGACCAAGGTACGGAAGTGAAGGATGTGAAGCTCTGGATATTCAATGCCGATGACGGTTCGCTTGTAGAGGAAAAACGTTATGGTAGTGCGCAGGAGGTGGCAAGCCAACGCTTCGCTCTTCCTGGAGGGCATTATCAGATATTGGCTATTACCAATCTCATAGAGCCTTTCTTCACCACTGACCAAACCAGGGCTTTGACTAATTGGAACAATACCTGTTGGCGGAATTAAAAAACCGCCTGAAAATTAGTATATTTTTATGGAGAAA
>ENA-OWPL01000261-OWPL01000261.1-human-gut-metagenome-genome-assembly--contig:-NODE-261-length-39973-cov-4.285986_pt1 | contig 39973 bp, 38 predicted proteins | sample MGYA00248263_ERZ651844 | MGnify/ENA primary metagenome ERZ651844 (study PRJEB26924, sample SAMEA4378256) | human gut metagenome | biome: human gut; feature: human-associated habitat; material: faeces...
GTTAGATGCTTATCCTTATCTTGCTGGCAAGCCAATAGTTTGGTTACAAATTAAATTTTAAGGAGGCTGTATATGTATAAGTATATTAATAACGGCTACATCATAGGCGTTGGCACAGGAGCAGGAGCAGGCGATAAAATCACCGAGGATGAATACAACAAAATCCTCGACAAGATTAACAACCGCCCGACTGCGCCCGAGGGCTTCACCTACAGGCTCACTACTGCTCTTGAATGGGAACTGTGCGAATTGCCGCCGGTTGTTGAAAATAACGAGGAATTTGAGGAGGATATATGACATCCGAAATAATCGTAGCATTAATAGCAGGTGGTGTATCTGTGCTTGGAGTAATTCTAACAAATAATGCTTCAAATAAAATAATGCAGGAGCGAATAAAAGAACTAACTCATCAAGTTGAGAAGCACAACTCCGTAATCGAGAGAACCTACGAAGCCGAAAAGGAAATTGATGTGCTCAAAGAAAAACAAAGGGTCGCTAACCATAGGATAGACGACCTTGAAAACAAAATAAATTCATAAAGGAGTAATTTTTATGGAAGAAAAAAACATTATGGCAAAAATCAAAAAGTGCGCTAAGTATGTTCTTAATGCGCTCACAATCATTAACGCCCTGCTTATCGGACTTGCTCCGATATGGGATTGGGGCATCCCTGCCGATAAAATAACACAGACAATTTCAGTCGTTATGGCTGTAATCTCTACATATCTTCTCGGCAACAAAGCTGTAAAATCTATAAATGAAAGGAACGGCAACAACAATGAAATTGAATGAATGGGTATCAACCGTTAAGAAGTACGGCGGCGTCGACTATGACGGAGTGTATGGCAAACAATGCGTTGACCTAGTTAATCACTATGCCAGTAAGGTTCTCGGAATATCGGGTTGTTTTTATGGCTTGAATTACGCCTACGAAATCTACACAAAATACCCGAGACTGCCGAAACTTTATAAGAACTTCAAGCGTATTGATGTAAACGCTCGAGGTGAATATCCTCAGCGTGGCGATGTCATTGTGTGGAGCAAAGCAAAGAACGGTTACGCAGGTCATACGGCAGTATGCCTCAGCGGCGATAAGAATGGCTTTACGGTGTTCGAGCAGAACTATAACGGAAGGGGCGGTATAAGAGAATATCGTTACTCTTACAGACAGGTAAGTGGCTGGTTAAGACCGTATAATCAGAATAATATTAAAGAGGAAGTGAAAAAAGTGTCAAGATACGGAAACGCAACGATGAAGTCGGCACAGTCGGTTTACTGCGACAGCCTTTTGGAAAATAAAATCGGCTCTGTCGGCAATGGCGAGGGCGTATACTTCGAGGGAAGCGGCTCTGGTAACGATATAATCGTCTACCAGTGCGGCAATCACTATAAAGCAGGGTTCGTAAAAGGCGGAACGGTAAAGAAAAACTAAATAATTAAACAAAGGGTCTTGCCTCAACAGCTTGTTGAAGTAAGGCCCTTTTTCTTTTGCTACTGCAAATCTACTGCAAATCAAAATAATACAATCACGGAAAGCCCCTTATTATCACTGTTTATAATTAATTCCGTTTTCACCCCCGCAACCACAAAATGAAACCACCCAATTTGGGTGGTTTTCTTTTTGTACCATTGTCTAACGCTTTTCAAACTTTTATTTTTCAAGGGTGTCTAAAAATCCGTTTATTTGTTATTTACTCAAGAGTAAATAAGAATTGAATTATCTTCCTTCGTATAGTATAATAAAATAGATTTCTATTTTTAATTTAGGAGAAGTATATGAACGGTTATAAAGACAAATTGACGAATAACGAAAGAAGATATTTATATTCCGTTCCACTATTGTTTTTGTTTGGTTTCGGTGTGTTTCTTATTAGATTTGTTATCACAACGGACGTTCAATTTGATTTTAATGGGAAGACAGGTGTGCTTTATAACATATTGGGTGCATTGATTACGGGCTATGGGCTTGCATCGGAATGTACTACCATACATTTTATGCTCAATCAAATAAGAGCTAACAAAGGTGTAGTTAAGGCTGTATTTATTCTTCTGTTTATACCTGCAATATTTGCCGGAATTGTTTTTGCAGCAATTATGACAATTCCTTATTGCATAAGTTCTTCAAAAAAGATAGACAGAATACATATGGACAATAAAGGCTATTTTCTTAAATGGCAAAAAATATCACTCATTATTTTGAGCATTATTGATATTATAATCATAATTGCATATTTCATAGTAATGTAAAAAATTTTATTAAACGATATAGCTAAAAAAGTTGTATGGTATGGACAACAATGAGTTGAATGTGCAACTAAAGGCATATAAAAGACGAGCGAATTTGATGTTTTTCTTAGTCTCTTCTATACTGTCAATTTTAATTACAGCTATATTCTATTTTGTTTTTTATCATAATTATACCGTAATAAATAACACCATACTTCCGGTTTCGTTTAACTTAATTGAAGTCGTTTTATTAAGTATATTTTTATTTGAATATGTGAATTTCTTCAAAATGAATTATCATAAATATAAAAAATAAATACTTTTCATAAACAACAATAACAAAAATTTATATGCGGTCACATTGTATCAAATATGTGGTACAAAGACACAAAGTAGGTACAATCGTAATCGGTTGTACCTACTTTTCTTTTTGCCGAAACGCTCTATTTTAGCGGATTTTAAGGCTTGTATTTATTTTTCAACGCATTTCAAAACAAAGTAAAAACATCAAAACAGTGCCGATACAATACTCGGCAAGGACTGTACCGCAGAAAAAATTATTGTAAAAACAATAACTCGCTTACACAAGACTTTTGTATTTCCGTATTTTTTAAGATAAACAGCAGACTTTACAAAATAAACAATATATACCGCCAAGTAAACTATTGAGGAAACAATTACATACCAACCCCAAACTTCCAAATCGGGGAAAAGGTAATCGGCTGTATCACCGAGTGAAAAAATCGAATCGTTATAAATATATCTAAACGGCTCTGCAATCGAAGTATTAAAAAATTCATATACGGAATAAAGCGTATTCCACAAAAAGCATAAAATCAAAACAAACCACTTTACTGCTTTTTTCTGCTTTGTCGTTAAGTTTTTCATCAAAAATCTCCAATTAATTTTGCACGGTAAATCATTCAAAATAAAACAAGTCCTCAAATTTTTTATCAAGTGCTATGCAGATAAGAAGGGCAAGTTTTGCGGTCGGGTTAAACTGTCCTATTTCTATGGAACTGATGGTATTTCGTGAAACGCCGACAGATTCGGCAAGAGCGTTTTGAGAAAGTCCCTGCTCCTTACGGCTCTGCTTAATGCGGTTTTTAAGAATCAGTCTATCGTCCATATTAAGCACCGGTCATATATTGAATTAAATTCAAAATTGCGGCGATTCCGGCGCAAATCGAAGTAAAAAGAAAAATCTTTTTCTTTGTAAAAATGAATTCGGGAATCGACTCTGCGGCAATATATGCCATAAAGAACAGTAAGGGAATATTATTCGGATTATCCTTGACGTAATTAAAAATCGTAATTATAACATAAACCGCCGTGAACGCAACCACGCCCCACGCTCTGCCCTTATTTCTTGCATTTTGCAAACCCTCATCGTCAGACTCTTTCTGAGCCTTTTCGAGTATTTTCTTTTTATCCACCGTAATCACCTCGAATAAGATTTTGCAAAGTTTTCTTTGCAATTTCATAATATCACTGCCAAGTTTTATTGTCAACACATTTTTCAAATCAAGTGCAAAAAGTAAAATTTATTGATTAAAAGCGTTGACTGTGATATAGTATAAAAAGATAAAATATAAGGAGTCGGTTATGGGAACGACAATAAGAAAGACGCTTAACAGAATATCGAATCCGTATTGGAGAGCAAAATACAAGTACATAAAATATGTGGACAAAATGCCGATTGACGACAAGATGATTTTGCTCGAATCTCAGCACGGAAAAGAATTCAACGGAAATATATTTTCTATGGCAAAATACCTGTGCTCCGCCGAGGAATACAAAGAATACAAAGTCTATCTCTCTGCCGCTAAATCGAGAGTAAACTCTTTTAAGAATAAAGCCGAAGAATACGGAATAAAAAATCTTAACTTCGTCATTCTTTCAACAAAGGAATACTTTAAGGTTTTGGCAAGTGCAAAATATTTAGTAAACGACAACACATTTTTGCCTTTTTTCATAAAGAGAGAGGGTCAGATTTATCTCAACACCTGGCACGGCACTCCGTTGAAATGCCTAGGCAGGAAAATCAAAAATGATGCGGTAAACATCGGAAATCCGCAGAGGAACTTTGTATCAGCCGACTGGTTGTTATACCCAAACGACTATACAAAGGAGCATATAATCGAGGACTATATGCTGGCGAATATGTCGAACTCAAAAATCGTAATGGGCGGTTATCCGAGAAACGACATATTTTTCAACGATAAGAGAAGAATCGAACTGAGGCAGTCACTCGGTCTTGAAAACAAGAAAGTTTACGCCTATATGCCGACCTTTAGGGGCACGGCGAGAGAGGGCACCTCTGAACAAAGCGAAGACTATATGCTCCAAAGTCTTTATGCTTTAGATAAGGAATTAAACGATAACGAGGTGCTGTACCTCAATCTTCACCCTGTTTCGCAAAGCACGGTTAATTTCGGCGACTTTAAGAACATTAAGCCTTTTCCGAGCAATCTCGACACTTATGATTTTCTTAATATTGCGGACTGCTTGGTCAGCGATTACTCGAGCGTATTCTTTGATTTTGCCTGCACGAGGAAGAAAATAATTCTTTTCACATTTGACAAGGAAGAATATCTCAGAGACAGAGGCTTATACATTTCACTCGACGAACTTCCCTATCCTCAGGTGTCGGATTACAAAGCGCTGCTCGATGAAATGAGAGCAGAAAAGAATTATGACGATACGGAGTTTTTGCAGAAGTTCTGCCCTTACGATAACATTAACTCGTCAAAGCAACTCTGCAACCAAATCATACTCGGCAAGGAATGCGGATTAAAGACAGAATCAATGCCTAATAACGCCAAAGAAAATGTACTGATTTTTGCAGGCAACCTTGCACCGAACGGCGTCACGGCGTCGCTGAGAAATCTTTTAACGCTTCTCGACAAGAGTGAAAGAAACTACTACATTAATTTCAGGCAGACGGCGGCAGACAAATATTCAGACAATATGCTGTCGCTCACTCAAAACGGCGTTTCATACTATGCAACAAAAAACGAGTTTAATCTCACTGTCGGCAATCTTGCATGCAAGCTGCTGTTTAGGCTCAAGTTGATGAATGTAAAGACATATATGTTTTTCTGTCACAAGAGGGTCAAGCAAAATTTCGACAAAGAGTTCGGCGCAACGAATTTCAGCACCTATATTCAATTCAGCGGATATGCCGCAGACCCGATACTCAAATTTATGCAGACAGACAAAAACAGCATAATCTATGTTCACTCCGATATGCTCAAAGAAATCAAGCAAAGAGGCAATCAAAGAGCTGATGTGCTGAGATACGCTTACTCGCACTATAATAAGGTTGCAGTGGTAACAGAAGACATTATTCCGCCTACCGAAAAACTGGGCGGCGGCGACAGAATTTGCGTTGCAAAAAATGCGATTCCCTACAAAACCATTGCCGAAAAGGCAGAACTTACGCCCCGATTAGACGAAACTACGCAGTGTTCGATGAGTCACGAGGACGCTATGAAATTTCTGCTTGACAAAAGCACAAAGAAGTTTATCACAGTCGGAAGATTTTCGCCCGAAAAAGGGCACGACAGATTGGTCAACGCCTTTGAAAACTTTGCGAAAAATCACGAGGACGCAAGGCTCGTCATTCTCGGCGGAAGTTCCTACGAAGACCATTATGAAAAGTTGCTTAAACTTATTACAGACAAGCATCTTACCGACAAAGTTTTGCTGATTATGGATGTTTCCAATCCGTATGCAATCATTAAATTGTGCGACAGTTTTGTTCTGTCTTCATACTACGAGGGATTCGGACTTGTTTTAGCTGAGGCGGACATTGTAGGCTTACCCGTCATTTCAACAAACATTACGGGACCACGGGGCTTTATGAACAAATACGGCGGAACAATGGTTGACAACTCGCAGGGAGGAATAGAGGAAGGATTAAAACTTCTCTACGACAACAAAGTGCCTATGCTCAAAACAGATTATGAGCAGTACAATAAAGAGGTAGTCGAAGAATTTGAGGCAATGCTGAAAAATTAATATTAATCAAATAAACAAGAGCGATTGCTTCCTAAAATCAGGAGGCAACCGCTTTTTGTTATATATAAAGGAAAATTAAGAACTAAATTCTTTTAGCATTTAGTACTTGAATATCAGGCGGGCAAATGTTAAAATAAAGTAAAGGCGTATGAAATATATGTAATAACATTACCTGCTGATTTTCATTTGGTAATATTCGGCACTTTGGATTGTTAATTTATTAACAATTTCGTAATAAATATTAAAAGAAATGATAACAAATAAGTGATATTATTATCACAATGAAAAGTGATGTAATGTCACTAATAAAATTTTGGAGGCTTTTATCATGGCAAACAGAATAGTATTAAACACAGTATCTTATCACGGCAAGGGTGCTATCAATGAGATAGTTCCGATTGCACAGTCAAAGGGATTCAAGCACATATTTGTATGCTCCGACCCCGACCTTATCAAATTTAATGTAACATCAAAAGTTACAGATCTTCTCGACAAGGCCGAAATTCCGTACACGGTATACTCGGGCATTAAGCCAAATCCGACCATAGAAAATGTAACAGACGGCGTTGAGGCATTTAAGGCTTGCGGCGCAGATTCCATTATCGCTATCGGCGGCGGCTCGTCAATGGATACGGCTAAGGCTATCGGTATCATCATTGCCAACCCCGAATTTGCAGACGTTCGCTCACTTGAGGGCGTTGCTCCTACAAAAAATCATGCAGTATCCACCATCGCTGTACCGACAACAGCAGGTACTGCCGCAGAAGTTACAATCAACTATGTAATCACCGATGTTCAAAAGGAAAGAAAATTCGTTTGCGTTGATGAAAACGATATTCCCGAATATGCAGTAATCGACCCCGATATGATGTCATCTATGCCAAAGGGGCTTACCGCTTCAACAGGTATGGACGCTCTTACTCACGCTATCGAGGGCTACACAACACTCGGTGCTTGGGAAATGAGCGATATGTTCCATCTTGAGGCTATCAAACTTATTTCAAAGCATCTTCGTGGTGCTGTTGAAAACAAGCTGGAAGACAGAGAGGGTATGGCACTCGCTCAGTACATTGCAGGTATGGGATTTTCAAACGTAGGTCTGGGTATTGCTCACTCCATCGCTCATACTCTCGGTGCTCACTATGACACACCACACGGTGTTGCATGCGCTATGATGCTTCCTATCGTTATGGAATACAATCAGGAATGCACAGGCGAAAAATACAGAGAAATCGCAAGAGCCATGGGCGTTGAGGGCGTTGACGATATGACTCAGGAAGAATACAGAAAGGCTGCAATCGACGCAGTTAAGAAACTTTCGGCAGATGTAGGAATTCCTGCCGTAAACGAAAAAGTCAGAGAAGAAGATTTGGACGTTCTCGCTGCCGACGCTTACGCAGACGCTTGCCGTCCGGGCAACCCGAGAGATACTAATGTAGAGGATCTAAAGGAACTCTACAAAAAGATTATGGCATAATTATAAAATCCCTGTCACCGTTTGGCGGCAGGGATTGTTTATGTAAAATCAAGATACCAACATAAAAAATCTGTGATATGAAAAATACCACAGATTTTTTTATTATACAAATTCTACAAGAAGTCTGATATGTTCGCCTTTAAGTGTTGAGCGTTTATTAGACTTTGACGGAACCGGTCCGCAAGCGTTAGAGCCTGCTCCGAGCATATACGAATCAAAATGAAGATAAGTAGTATTACACTCCTGAAGTTCCTCATTGTGAGCAGCTTTAGCGCACTGACGTGAAGAATAATGGTCTGCTGAGAACACCATTCTGCCGTTAAGACAAGTAAAGCGTAATCCCTCGCCCTCTGAATTTGTAACGCTTGCCCAAAGGGTGTCGCTGCGCATAGACGATTCCTGAGGTTTAATATACGCCTCGTGCATATCGGCAACCTTAGACTTATAAATCCCGAGCAATGCGTGTTCTTTATAATCGCTGAGGTTCGGCTTATCGCCCAAACCGTAATACTCGACCTCATCAAACGCCTTAGGCATTTCAAGAGTGAGTCCAAAGCGTGGAGCAAAAATAAAGTTTTTGGAGTGAGTACATTCAGCATCAATCTCCAGCGAGCCGTTTTTATAAACCGAATAGGTAATATCGGCTTTAATCACATTCTTTGCTTTTGCGGTGTTGAGCCTATAACTATAAGAAATCACAACCCTGTTATCGATAATCTTATATGCCTTATCGGCAGGTATGGTTTTAATCGGATAAAGCGTTTCCGTATCAAGAGCAAGGCGTGAGTGCATTCTCTTAATATTCATATCATTATCAATAGGAGCACGATAAACGCTGAGACCAAAGCCCAAACCGTCGCCGAACGGAGCCGTGTTGATATACTGCTTGCCGTTTTTGATATAACTTACTACCCTGCCCGATTTTGCATCAAAGACAAATTCGCCGTTATCAAAATGAACAATTACCTTGTCCTGTGAAGTTGTGACTCTGCAAGGCTCGTCAGGTGCGTCGGCAGAGATATTATGTTCATCACAAAAGTCAACGAACTGCTCCGAAGCAATTTCTTCGCCGTCCTTAAAATAAGTAAACGTGAGTGCCTGGTCGCCTGACTTATGCTGAAAAGAGAGATTAACGCACTGTCTGAAATGCGGCTCTATATCGAGTTCAAACTCTCCGCACTGGTCGCAAACGCCGTCAACCAAATATGACCACTCAACCGTAAATTTTGCATTTGTAAAACAGTTGTAATTATAAAATTCATATGTGTCGTCGCCCAGAGCTTTTGCTCTTACGGGGCGATAGCAATTTTTCATTTGCAGTGCGCCCGAATGCGGCGTTCTGTCGGGGAAAAACAAGCCGTCAACGCAGAAATTACCGTCGTGCTTTGCCTCGCCGTGGTCGCCGCCGTAGGTGTACTTATACGCTCCGTTTTCATGATAAGCGGCATGATCGGCAAATTCCCAAATACAGCCGCCTAGGATATTATCCGCCTCAAGAATATACTTAACGTATTCCTCAAGTTCACCTGCTCCGAGTCCCATGGCGTGAGCATACTCGCACATAAAATACGGTTTTGTATAAAACTTCTTTGTCAGACCCGAGCCCTTTGCAACCTTTCTCACAAGCGAATGCCACGGATACATCTGGGACACAACATCATAAGCCCAGCGTTTTGTTCTGCAAACGCCCTCATAATGAATAGGAATATCACTGCGACGCTTTAGTTCGTTATAGCAAAAGTCCTGGTTAAGATAACCGTGAGCCTCATTACCGAGAGACCACATGGTAATTGAGGGATGGTTCTTATCACGCTCAAACATACGAAGAACCCTGTCCCAATATCTGGGCTGCCACATCTCGTTATGTGAGCAGGCGCCCGGCTTATGCATTTCAACTTCGCAGCCGTGAGTTTCTATATCAGCCTCGTCAATCACATAAACGCCGTATTCATCGCACAAATCGAGGAAAGTCGGGTCGGGAGGATAATGAGAAGTACGAACGCAGTTTACATTATACTGCTTAAAAATCGAAACATCCTTTTCCATATCCTCAACGGTCATAGCATATCCGGTTTTGGGATTTGTGTCGTGATGATTTACTCCGAGAAGTTTAATATTTTTATTATTAAAAGTAAAAACATTGCCTGTTATTCTGATATGCTTAAAGCCGACATTATGACGGATAAGTTGAATAACCTTACCCTCCAGAGAAAGCGACAGCACGAGAGTATAAAGTTTTGGGCTCTCGGCGGACCACTCGTCAACTTTAAGATTTTCAAAGCAGATTGAGGAAATTTCTTCGCTGTTTACATTAACCGACTTTGAGGCGATAATTCCGTCATCACCGAAAAGTGCGGCATTGAATTCGCATTCATCAACGAGTTTCAGCGACGGATTGATTAAAAGATTGTATGTAAAATCGCTGTTAAAATCGGTCTTCGCCTCAAAATCATAAATGCTGTTCTTGGTATATTTATGCAAAAGAACATCTCTGAAAATACCGTTATCCCTAAACATATCCTGACATTCAAGATATGTACCGTTAGTAAACTTATGATTTACGACAACAAGATGATTTTTGCCTTCGCAAAGAAATTCATCGACCTCAAATTCGGCAGTGTTATGACTGCCCTCGCTGTAACCTACGAACTTACCGTTAATAAAGACATCGAGTCCGCCCGCAACGCCGAGAAAAGAGAGAACGAAATTACTGTAATTCTCATCTCTCACAAAAGTTCTGTGATAAACGCCGACAGGACAGTCAACAGGAATCTCGGGCGGATTAGGCTTAAACTGATAGCGTGAATTTACATAATAAGGTTTTTCGTAACCTGTGTGCTGCCACACCGACGGCACGTTCACCTTATCAAATTTTACGCTGTCGGTATCAAATTCAAGCGGCAAAAGGCTCTCTTTTTCGTAATACACAAAATCCCATTCGCCCGACAGCACATCGACTGCCGAAGAATTATACCGCTGTGTTCTTATATCTGTTTTTGCCATTTCCTCAGGAGTGGAAAACGAAATAAAATACGAACGGGGAAAAAGAACATTTTTCTTATAAATCCCAAAGTCGGAATAATTATCGTTTTTAAGATTAAATTTCATAAAAGGGGTCTCCTTATTTCAGCTTTGCTATGGTAACTCCGTCCTCGCCCTCGCCGTATTTTCCCAGACGATATTCGAGGATATTCGGATGATGCTTTAATTCTTCGTTTACAGCCGAGCGCAGGACCCCTGTGCCCTTGCCGTGAATAATGCGTATTTCGCCTATTCCGTTAAGAACGCATTTATCTATGAAAAGTCCGAGATTTCCGATTGCCTCATCGGCTGTCTGTCCTCTTAAATCAATTTCGGTCTTTACATCGGCGTCAACTCTGGAGGTGGTGCGATAAAGAGTTCTTTGCGGCTTTATCTGTTTCTTTTTCTTTTCGGTCAAAACTAGGTCGGACATCTTAACCCTTGTCTTAAACATTCCCGACTTAACGAGAACATTATCGTTTTTAACCTCCAAGACCTCGCCCTCGCCGATGCCACGAATGATAACGCTGTCGCCCGGAACAACGGCTCTGGGGAGTTTATAATCCTCATCCCAATTATCGAGCAGTTCCTGCGGATTTACAAGGTCATCCATCTCGCCCATTCGACTCTTAACGGCACGCCTTGTTTTTCTTGCGATTTCAGCGGCATTTTGCGAATTGCTCTCTTTTTTGAGCTTTTCGAGTTCCATAAGAAATTCCGACGATTGGCGTCTCGCCTGATTAATCAACCGTTCGGCTTCCTGTTTAGCCTTATCAAGTTCTCGCTCTTTGAGTGTATTTATTTTATCCTTTTCGCTCTGCGCCTTTGCGGCAAAGCGGTTCGCCTTTTCGGTAAGTTTTTGGGCTTTTTTCTTTTCTTCCTCGAGTTCAAGTCTTGCGTTTTCGAGTTTATCGAGTATCGCCTCAAAATCTCTGTTTTCGCTTGAGACAATCTCACGTGCGTGATTTACAACCGCCTCGTCGATTCCGATACGAAGCGAAATGGCAAACGCATTTGAGCGACCGGGAACGCCTATAAGAAGTCTGTATGTAGGAGAAAGAGTATCTACATCAAATTCACAGCAGCCGTTAATTACACCGTCCGTATCGAGAGCATATGCCTTCAGTTCGGCATAGTGAGTAGTTGCGGCAATCTTAGCACCTTTACTTCTGAGTGCCTCTATTATGGAAACGGCAAGTGCCGCACCCTCGGTCGGGTCGGTACCCGCTCCGAGTTCGTCTATAAGCATAAGGGACGAATCATCCGCAACAGAAAGAATATGTGCAACATTTGTCATATGAGAGGAAAAAGTAGACAAATTCTGCTGAATACTCTGCTCGTCGCCTATATCTGCAAGCACTCTGTCAAAGACGGAAACTCTGCTGAAATCTTCGGCAGGAATGAAAAGTCCGCACATAGTCATCAATGTAAACAGACCGATTGTTTTTATCGAAACGGTTTTACCGCCGGTATTCGGTCCGGTAATTACCAAAGTATCGTATTTTTCGCCGAGAGAAATATCCACGGGAACGACCTTATTTTTATCGATAAGAGGGTGTCTCGCCTGCTTAATATCAATTATTCCGTCGGCATTTACCACAGGTTTTGTGGCTTTCATTTTATTTGCAAGATGAGCCTTTGCAAAGATAACATTAAGGTCGACACAAGCCTCATAACTCGACTTAATTCCGTCGGCAAAATTGCCTGCCTCGGCGGACAGTTCAAAAAGTATACGGTTAATCTCCTCTCGTTCTCTGCCTCTAAGCACCTTAATCTCGTTATTTGCCTCAACAACGGAAATAGGCTCAATAAAGACTGTCGCACCGGATGATGACGTATCGTGCACAAGACCCTGCACATTGCCCCTGCATTCAGCCTTAACGGGAACAACGAACCTGCCATCACGCTGGGTAACGATAGCCTCCTGCAAATATTTTGTATAATGAGCCGAGTGAATCATCGCATCAAGTTTTTCCCTGATTGACGATGATTTACTTTTTATTTTTCTGCGAATATCGTAAAGCGTGTCGGAAGCTTTATCGGAGATTTCCTCCTCGCTTATGATACAGGAGAATATTTTATCCTCCAAATATTTGTTTACGCCGATGCCGTTAAAAAAAATATCGAGAGAAGTATTAACTCCGCTGCAATGAGAGCGCCAATCGCACAGAATACGCATACAACGCAGTGTGCCTGCGATTGAAAGCAGCTCGCTCGTATTAAGCGCACCGCCTGCCGCCGCTCTGGCAAGCGCTCCGTTTACATTTCTAAGTCCCGAAAACGAAGGGGCGCCGAAGCGGGCAAGAAGAGAGTGAGCGTCCTCCGTCTGCTTTAGCATATTGCAAACGGTAATAAAATCTCCGCTCGGGCGAAGTTCGTCGCAACGCTCCTTAGCTTCCTCGCAAGACGCCTCGTTTTTGAGCATCTGCAAAATTTTATCAAGTTCAAGTATCTGTAAATTCTTATCCATAATTTTCAAACAATCTCTTATAAAAATCAAGTGTTGTGAGTTTGGACTCCACCCGTGAAAGAAGATATTTTTCACTTATATCTGAGAGTATATTCATATTTTCGTCGCTTATGTTAAACGAAAATATTTTTTTCAAATCGACAAGACATATATACCTTATCGCTTTAACAACAGTAAGCGGCATCTCAACGGCATTATTGCGATAGCAGTCCTTACAGTAAATACAGCCCTCTTCCACATCAAAGTACATTATATCACTCTCATACTCGCCGCAACGGTAACACGCCAGAATATCGGGCATATAGCCGCCGAGAGTCATCATTCTGAGTTCGACCGCCGCCTTAATCAGTTTATGACTCTTTTCGCCCTTGCATAGAAGATGAAGTGCGTTCAGAATAAGCCTGAGCATTTCGGGAGCGGGCTGTTCCTGTGCGCTCAAAAAATATGTAAGTTGAGCAAAATACTGTGCAAGGGACAGCGACTCCAAATCATTTCTTAAATCAAAAAATATTTCGATAGCGGTTGCGTTATCCACAACATAAGCCTCTCTGCTTCGATACAAAGTAAATTCGCTGTACGCAAAGACAGAGGTAGCCGAAAGGTTTTGGCTTCTTATACTCTTTGCTTTACGGACAAAGGCTTTAACAAGACCGTATTCGGCGGTGAGAACGGTAATAAGCCTATCGCTCTCCCCTATCGTCTGCTCTTTTATCACGAGCCCTTTCGTTTTCGTTTGCATTACTGTATGCGTCCTCGTCTGTATCTTTACTGTTTTTATAACTAAGATAATCGGCAACGCTGCCGCTCATAGCAAATTTATGCCACAAATCATTTTTCATACATATCACCGTAATAATATTTTGCCTCTGCGGTGACACATAATTTATGCCAAATTAATCCAAACCGAAATTATGAATCAAACCCTCACGGTTTCTCCAGTCCTCTTTTACCTTAACCCAAGTTTGAAGATTAACCTTAATGCCGAAGAAATTCTCCAAATCCTGACGGGCATAAGTTGAAATCTTTTTAAGCATAGCACCTTTTTTTCCGATGACCATACCTTTATGGCTTTCTCGTTCGCAATAGATAATTGCCTCTATATCCAAAATGTCCTTATCCTCACGCTCACGCATTTTTTCTATGGAAACAGCAATACCGTGCGGCACTTCCTTATCCATAAGGCGAAGGATTTTTTCCCTGATAATTTCGGCGGCAAGCACTCTCTCCGGCTGGTCGGTCAGCGTATCGTCCGGGAAAAAGTGCGGTGACTCGACTGCCAATTTGTCAAGTTCCTGCAAAACGTCTTTTACATTTTCGCCGGTTTGGGCAAATACGGGAATGACAGCCTCAAAATCACAGAGCGGACTGAACTCTGCGATTCGCTCCAAAAGTTCCTCCTTATCCTTGAGCATATCTATTTTATTGATAGCGAGAATTACAGGGACTTTAAGTTTTTTGAACTTTTCCATGAGTTCAAATTCGCCTTTTTTTATTTTTCCCTTTGCCTCAACAACAAAAAGGCAGGCGTCCACTCCTCCGATAGAGTCGCCGACAGCCTGATTCATCTTTTCGCCGAGTTTATTATGCGGCTTATGATAGCCGGGGGTATCGGTAAAAACAAGTTGCGTCTCGCCTGTTGTGAGAACACCCATTATCTTTGTTCTGGTAGTTTGCGGCTTTGAAGACACAATGGCAATCTTCGTGCCGAGCATTTTGTTAAGAAGCGATGATTTACCCACATTTGGGCATCCTACTATCGCAATAAAAGCAGTCCTTGTCATTAATTATTCCTCAAATTCTATGTAGGTTCAATCCTCTTCCATATAATAGCTGTTATCCCTTTTAAGACCGATTTTTGTAAGAACGGTCTCCTCCTTGCTTCTCATTCTGCTCTGCTCGAGTCCGCCGTTTTCGTGGTCGTAGCCGAGAAGGTGAAGCATGGAATGAACAGTCAAAAATCCTATTTCTCTCTGAAGAGAATGATTATACATTTCCGCCTGCTCAACAGCTCTTGACACATTTATTACAATATCACCGAGCAAGAGTGCACCCGTGTCCAAATTCTTATCATACTCGCCGTTTTCACCGAGCGGAAAAGAGAGGACATCGGTTTCTTTATCAACATTTCTGTACTGTGCATTCAGTTCTTTGATTGTAGGTCCGTCAACAAATCTGACGCTTACCTCCGCATCGTCCGTAAAACCCTCCTCAAGCAGCACTGCATGACAGCAACGACGAATGAGAAGTCGAATACCCTTAGGTATTGCAGTCTCTTTTTGGTCATTGGAGATAATAACCTTAACTTTATTCATTTCACTTATTCTCCTTTATTATGTTTGCGATTGTTTTTTTCATCATAGCGTTCATACGCTTTTATTATTTCCTGAACGAGTCGGTGACGCACAACATCCTTTTGGGTGAATTTAATAATAGAAATATCATCAACATCTTTCAGTATATTAAGCACGGTTTTCAGTCCGGACTTTTTTCCGTCGGGGAGGTCAATCTGGGTAATATCGCCTGTTACAACCATCTTAGACCTAAAGCCGAGGCGGGTCAAAAACATTTTCATCTGTTCGGGCGTTGTATTCTGCGCTTCGTCAAGAATGATAAAGCTGTCATCAAGGGTTCTGCCCCTCATATACGCAAGCGGTGCAACCTCGATAGCGCCACGCTCCTGATAATTTTGAAAATTCTCTGCGCCGAGCATATCAAAAAGTGCATCGTAAAGCGGTCTCAAATACGGGTCAACCTTGCTCTGCAAATCACCGGGCAAAAAGCCGAGTTTTTCTCCTGCTTCGACTGCGGGTCGGGTGAGAATAATTCTGTTAACTTCCTTAGCCCGAAATGCAGTAACAGCCATGGCAACGGCAAGATAGGTCTTTCCCGTTCCGGCAGGGCCTACGCCAAAGGTGATTGTATGCTCATCGATTGCCTGAGTATATTTCTTTTGTCCGAGGGTTTTAGGCTTAACCGCTCTGCCTTTTGCGGTAATGCAAATCGAGTCGCCGGTCATTGCGGAAATTTTATCCTCATTGCCCTCGCCGACAAGAGACAGAACATATCTTACATTCTGGTCGGTAAGCGTCTCTCCCTTTGAGATAAGAGTCAAAAGCGAATTAATCGCTCTGACTGCACGAGATACATTTTCGTCATCTCCCATAATCTTTAGGTCGGAACCTCGGGACACAATGTTTACGCCGAGTTCATGCTCAACGATTTTTATATTTTCGTCAAAGGAGCCGAACAGCGAAGCCGCCTGCTCCACAGCGTCAATCGTTATTATTTTTTCTGCCATATATTTCCGCCTTAACAGTTTCTATTCTTTTATCGGTAACTTCACATACGGTGAATTTAACGCCGCTATACTCAATTTCCAAACCTTTGCTGTTTTCATCGGGAACAGTACCGAGCCTGTTAATTATAAAGCCTGCGATAGTATTATAATCGCCGTCGGGAATTGTTATTCCCAGAGTCTCCTCGGCATCCTCAATCTCGCACGAACCGTCCAAAATAAAAGTATTTGAATCAATCCTGCGAACAGATTGTTCCTCATCGTCATACTCGTCCTCAATCTCTCCGACAAGTTCCTCTATAATATCCTCCATGGTAACAAGCCCTGCGGTTCCGCCGTACTCATCAACTACTATGGCAAGCTGAATTCTCGTATCGGTCATCTGCTTAAACAATTTTCCGCACGGTATGGTCTCGGGAACGAACAGAGGCTCTCTGATATAATCCTCAAGTTTTTCGTTCTTTGGGATTTCTTCGCCTATGAATTTCAGCAAATCTTTTACATAAACAATTCCCTTGATATTATCCAAATCCTCACAGTAAACGGGAATACGTGAAACGCCGTCGTCTATGGCAACCTTAACGACATCCGTAATTCCGTCATCGTTTGACACTGCGGCAATATCCGTACGGTGGGTCATAATATCCCCTGCCGTGGTATCGTCAAATTCAAAAACATTATGAATAATGTCACGAGTGGATTTTTCAAGTTCGCCCTTGTCCTCATCGACAAGCTGCTTTATTTCATCCTCCGTTGTACTATCCTTTCTAAACAAGCGTCTAAAGCCACCGCTACCCATAAAGGCATATTCCTCCGATAATAATTTTATCTACATATTATAATATAAAAATTAGTATTTGTAAAGCACATTGATTTATGTTACTATATAAAAAACACTTAGCGGAGTGAATTATGCTTGAATTTATAAAAGAAAAGAATGTTTGGGACACATTAAAAGACAGCGACAAACCGCTCGTTCTTTACGGAATGGGGCTGGGTGCAGAGAAGATAATGTCAGAACTCGAACAAAGAGGAATGAGAGCCGATGACATTTTTGCAAGCGACGAATTTGTAAGGGGTCATTCATTCAAGGGCTACAAAGTGCTGAGATACAGCGAAGTGTGCGAAAAATACAAAGATTTTAACGTTGTATTATGCTTTGCAAGCCGCATAAATGAGGTAATAGACAAGATAGCTGAAATTGACGGTGAGCACACGGTTTTTGCTCCCGATGTTCCCGTATCCGGCGGCGGTCTGTTCACGAGAGAATACATAACTGAGAACGAGGAAAAATTTGAAAGAGCATATTCCCTGCTTGCAGACGAAGAGAGCAAGAGGGTTTACAAAGATATTTTGAATTTCAAGGTATCGGGAAAAATAAAATATCTGCTATCCTCATTTTGCGACAAAAGCAAGGTTTACTCAGATATTCTCAACCTAAACGAAAACGAAGAAATCATAGATTTAGGCGCATACGACGGCGATACAATCAGAGAATTTACAGCGGCAACGGGCGGGAAATACAAGCACATCACCGCCCTTGAACCTGACAAAAAGAGTTACAAAAAATTGCTCAAAAACACCGACGGTATGAAGAACATAAGCACACTGAATATGGGTGTTTGGAGCAAAAGAGACACGTTGATTTTCGACGCAGAGGCAGGCAGAAACAGTAAACTTTCAGCCGAAGGAGTAAGCGTTGAAGTGACCGACATTGACAGTCTTAACATTGCGCCGACTTTTATAAAGGCGGACATAGAAGGCAGTGAGATGAAAGCACTTGAAGGAGCAGAAAAAACGATAAAAAAATATCTGCCGAAACTTTATATTTGCGCCTATCACAGAAACGAAGATTTATTTGCACTGCCGCTGAAAATAAATGAACTCAGTGAAAAATACAAAATTTATTTCAGACATTCAAAATATATTCCGGCTTGGGAAAGCAATTTTTACTGCGTGGCGGAATAACATAAATTAATAAAACAATCAAAAAAATCCTGTGACTTCAATAACGAAGCCTCAGGATTTTTGTTTTATTATGATTATGCTTTTTCAGATTTTTCCGACTTATGCCTTTCAATAAGTTCCTCAAGCATTTTGCTGTGGGACTTTGTTGTAATTTCATATTTAAGAGTCGGAAGAACGGCAACAGCCATACCGATTGCGGGCGGAACGGTAAGCAAGAACCACATTGCCTTTGAATACGGCTGAAAATCCGAGGCGAAAGACGCACCGTTTGCAATGGCTGTATTCATCTTTTCTATATTGACATCGGAGTAGCCGACAAGCGAATAAACATATGCCGAAATAATAGAGGAAATGCCGGCGGAAAACTTAGTTATAAAACTTTGACCGGAGAAAAAAATTCCGTCGGGGCGGTAACCGCTGTTATACTCCTCATAATCTATGCAGTCGCTTATCATAACGCTTTGGCAAACAGCAACGGCACCGAAACCGACGCCTGCGAACAAAAGCAAAATTCCGTCAATGACAACCCAGCCGATTTTTGTAAGTTCTGCGGGTGCAATAAGATATGTAACGAAAAGCAGAGCCATAGGCACGGCGGAAAGAGCAGTAAGATTATATAACTTCTTTACATCTGTTTTCTTCATAAGTGCAGGGCAAACGGCTGTTGCGCCGAACTGACCGATAAAGAACGCACCGCCGACTATAACAACGGTGAGAAATGTCTTGCCGTTACTGAATGCGTTAGTCAAGTCACCGTCGCAGTAATAGTAGGTAAAGAGAGTCATTACAACAGTTGCAAGAAGCTGGAGCGGAGCACGCAAAATGCCCGAAATCATAAGACGCCGAAACGGCTTACATTTCCACATAAGGATAAAAGACTCTTTCATAGTCTTTGTTTCCTCGGAGTTCGGAACCCTCTCCTTAACTCCCAAGCCCGCACATTCAAACAGAAGCGAAGCGATAACGGTCATAGCAATTCCGACGACAATAAATCCCTTTTGGGCATTCTCACTTTCGCCGAACTGCTTATTAGCCGCCTGACTCAAAGCGACAACGGAAACTATACCCAAACCTGCCGCTATACTCGCCACGATTCTTGCAAGGGCGATAAGATTCGCTCTGTCCTTTTCCACCTCGCTCATACGGCTGATAACGCCCCAAAGCGGAACATCACCGGCTGTGTACGACATACCCCACAAAATATATGAAACAGCCGCCCACGCAACGATAAGCACCATGGCAACAGTATTGTTATCCTGCTTTGCAACGGCGTAATTTCCGTTTAGAAATGCAACGCAGGTGATAACACATACAACAAGCGGAGCAAAGAGAAGATACGGTTTACACTTTCCCCATTTAGATTTTGTTTTATCAACAATCGAGCCCATCATGGGGTCATTAATTGCGTCCCAAATTCTGGCGATTGCGAATATCCAGCCGAGAGCCATCGCAGGCAGACAAATTACATTTTGAAAATAATAGTAAAGTCCTGCCGTTACGATATTATAAATCAAATTTTGCCCAAAAAGACCGGTTAAGTAAAGACCGGCTTCTTTTTTGGTATATGTAAGTCTTTCGTCCATTAAAATGCACCCCTTTCAGCATTAAAGACGAAAAAAGGGGCAGTTTTGCCGAACCGCCCCAAAATCAACAAATCTATTAAAATTACTCTGCAACAGGTGCTTCCTCAGCAGGAGTTTCATCGTTCTTCTTTTCTTTAAGAAGGACGAACTTCTCCATCGGGAAGAGGAATACCATCTGAACAAAGCCTGCTGCCAAGCCTGCGATAGTTCTTGCAAGAGGCTGAATCCATGCCCAATTAATTTTTGCTATAACACCTACAAGCCAGCCCTGGAACCAGGTAGAGAAGAGAATAAGAGCAATCATAATTACGATATAGATTGCGAAGTTATACCACGGAGCATCGCTCTTAAAGGTAGTCTTCTTATTCTGATAGAAACCGTAGATGTTTGCAATAAGGTTAGAGAGGAAGAACGGAAGAAGGTAGCCCCAAGTTACGATACCGCCGACAACGGTGCCGTCCTGAATTGAACCGCCTATTACATACTTACCAACCTGCTCAATACCCTCTTTGGTTGATGCGTCAAAAATTACATTCGGGTCAAAAATGCCCTGTAAAAATGCCGGCAATGTTGCTGTAACGCTGTCAAAAATGAGCGGAAGAACATTAGCGAGCACAAGCTGAATAATAGTAACGAGTCCCGATACTACGAGAAACTTTACAAGCTGCCAAAGAGTCTTGATGAAAGAGCCTTTTTCCTCAGCGGCTCCGTCAATACCCTTAAGGCTGATTTTTTTCTTTTCGTCTGCCATAATTTTACTCCTTAAAAAATGTGTTTTCTATGTAAATGGCGAATTTACTAAATCATTATAACAATTTTTATTTCAATATGCAACAATTATTTTAGTAAAAACATACAAAAATTATGAGAACAATAATCCAAGCATAGCGGTGCCCGAAATTGCATGAATAATTGCTATAACCGCCCACACGATAAGTGCAACGATGCCGACAACAATTGCAAGCAAAAGGATAACAAGAAGTATAACGATAAGAAAAACGAGTCCGCCCTTTTTGCTCTTTTTAACGGTGTCTTCCTGCTTTTTCTCCTCAAAGGCAGAAGCGGGGGCAGGATTATCATCATCATAAATCGGATAGAGCGGAAGCGTTGCTTTCTCGTCACAATAACCGCTGTTATAAAGCAAAGGCTCAAACAAACTTCTGACCGAGGTTGCACCCTTGAGAATCTTTCCGACAGAAAAATGAATGGTATCAAGAAAACTATCAACCACATTCAAAATGCCGCAGGTAAGTTTATATTCCCTGGTGTCGGGAGTATAGGGCGAATCGCCGCAGTAAAGATTTTGGATAAGTTCGAGAATAAAATCAATCACCTTATTATCCGCAATGTCCGCTATATCAGCCTTACTGAGTCCGCTTTCTTTTTTGCAAAGACGCCAGACTTTCTTATAAGTAAGGTGGTTGAGAAACTTTCCGACAGGTTTAATAATCCAAGCAAATTTTTTTACGGTCTCGCCCGGAACAGAAAATGCCGGAGTCATTTCAGCAAGGCGGTCGATGTCATTTCCCATAGCCCAGAGAACCTCTTTAATCATACCGAAGAAGAAGTCCATCATATAGTCGGGAAAACTCTTGCCCTTTGTGTCTATTTCCTTTACGTTATCTATATAAACTGTATCGACATCTATTTTTGCGTTCTTTGGGTCGAAGGTAATATTTCTCATAACCGGCGGACAGCCGATAAATGCACCGCATGCCACATCATAGAATTTATTGCCTTTTTTTGTGGTAACAACGCTGATGTCATGAACATGGGTGTGACCGGTAAGCATACAGGAAAGTCCTGCATCGGCAAAGATTTCACGGGTAGTTTCGTAATTTCTCTGCATATTTCCACCGCCGATAATATTATAAAACGGAGAAGGCGAAATCATCGGGTGATGAGTCATTGCGATAACATACTGGTCGTTCTTTTTTGCGTCCTCGAGCTGTTCGAGAATCCACTTCATACAATCGTCGCTGAAACCGGAACCGCTCTCACCCTCCGGCTTATAATTTGTATCGTCATTAAGGGCGAAAAGTCTGTAACCGGGAGCAAGCTGAACAACATAACTCATAGACTCCTTATGAGTCGCTATTGCCTCGCTCGGTCCGAAATCGTAGTACATTTCCCACAAATCATGTCTGTCGCCGACGGCAGGAACCTCTACCCTTTCATCTCCACGGCAGGCATAGGCAATACCGTTATCCTGATAATCGTGAGTGGCAGTAATAACATAGACTCTCTTTCCACGGTTTTTAAGTTCACGCAGCATCTCAATAAATTCGATATGCGAATCCATCTCACCCTCGTGGGTAGTGTCGCCCGAGAGAAGAACGATATCGGTGCTCTTATCCTCGCACAGCATATCAAATCCCCTCTTGATGACATAAGGGCTGTCCTTAATCACCATCTGCGATTTTGACTCCATTTTGTCGTATGCCTTGCCCTCAACGCCGAGTTTTCTTGAATAATAATGAACGTCAGTTATAACCTGAACTTTAAGCGGCTCGTTATTTGAGCCGATAATTCTGTCGGACATATAAATACCTCTCTACTCCTCTATGCTTTTTCGATTTTAAGAACGCCCTGCTTAACAGAACCGTCAAATGTAAATTCCATACAGCCGTTATTTCTGTTTTTGAACTCTACGGCTTTTCCGTCAAGGTAAGCCTTGTACGAATTATTGTCGCTGAGCGTAACAAGCATGGAATAACTGTCGCTCTTTCCGTAATACTTAAATGAAATCTCTGCACTGTCATCCGTTACCTTTTGGTAATCTGTCCAGGTATCAAGACCTGTTGTGACCGTACCCGGTTTATAGTAAGCATTTGCCCAAATAACGATAGGAGCACTGAGTCCGCCGAAATTATGGAACCAACCGCCTCTGCGTGTCTTTATTCCGAAACATTCATAGGTAAAGTAAGTAAAATCGGTTTCCTCTCTCCACATTTCAAGTGCACGGTCTGCAATGGCAAAGGCAAAATCCGTATCGCCGTTATCGAGCATTGTTTTCCAAACAAACCACTGATGACTCATCCAAACATTACCGTTCCAATAGCCATCGTCAAAATAATAGGAGGCGGACATATCAACTGCGGAAACACCTGCATCAGACCACATTTCATTAGGATTTTTAATGTGAGCAAGAAGTCTCTGTTTACGCTCGCCGTCAACGGCACCTGCGATAAGCGGATAAACTCCGTCAAAGCCCTTATCCCAGTTTTCGCCGCTTTCGGTTTTCATAATATAAGGCTTATTTTTGTCCTTATCGTACATTGTGTAACCGAAGTAACCGGACTCCTCGTCCCAAGCGAGAGTGTTAAGAGCGTTTTCGCTCTGCTTGATATCCTTATCGTAAACGGGGACGTCCTCATTCTTTCCGAGATAGATTGCAACGGCACGCATAATCTTACCTGCTCTGATAATCTGAGAGGTGGAAAGGCACGGGCACGAATACTTCTCCGCTTTATCGGCTATCATTTTAACCTGGGCAGGGTAATCATCCATACCCGAGCACGAGTACCAATAATCATAAGTTGTAAGAAGTCCGTTATTAAACTTTGCGCAAGTTGAATTGTGCGTTCTGCCACGCAAAAATTCATAATATCTGCGCATTTTATCGTACATAAAATCAAGTTTTGACTTATCCTCGGTACGCTTAAGCAGTTCAAAATATTCCACAAATTGAGTGGGAACAAGAGAACCGTGAAGCAAAAAGCAAAAGTCATTGTTATCCTCGTCACACAGATACATATCAAGCGCATAGCGACAAAGTTCGTTTGAAAATTCCAAAAGACCCATACCGATAAAGCCGCTGTCCCAGGTATAAAAACTGTCCCAGCGCTTTCCGGGAGTGTGATGGATTACATTTTCACCATGGCAATAAACGGGATAAACCGTGTTTGTAAGAAGTGTCGCTCTGAGAATATCGGTAGACAAAGAGTATTTTTGACCGTCGGAGTTAAATTGTTTTGTCTCACCGAGAGATTTTGCGGCATTATAAATCCATTCGTATTCCTCGTTAGTAAGAGGTTCAAAATCGTTCTTTGCGACAACTGCATACTCTGTATGTCTGCTGTGCGGTTCGATAAAAATTGACTTAATCAATGTGTTTTGGAAGAAGCCGTCATCGGAATGTTTACGCTTAAAGGAATTTGAAAAAGTCTCCCTCAAATCATCATATGTATGGTCGCCGTTTGAGAGGCGGTTAATGAGTGCATCCTCCAAACTTCCGCTGTCGAGGGTACGAAAGCGTGTATTTTCATTATTTGTAATCACCTTGAATTTACAGTCATCATAACCGTAATCAAGAGTTACGGCATAGCCGTCGGTAAGTTTTTCGGTTTCGATTTTCGGTGCAAAGCTGTGCGTAACCGTGACAACTTCAAGTTCCGTACCCTGCTCGCACACAGCAAGGAAATCGAGTTCAACACCCGAAGCACCCTCACTGACAAGTTCAATATCATTACTGTAAGGAAGTGTAATAAAAGTGAGTTCATCGCTGTGAGGGAAAGTAATTCTCCTGCCGTTGACGTTAAACACCGCATCGCCGTCGGTAACGGTTTTGTATCTGAGAAGCAAGATTGGATTTTCTATTCCCTCATCGGAGAGAGAATACGATACCCTGTCGCCCTTTTCACAGCCGAACGGTTTTAGATTAAGATAGTGAACATGAGCGTTATCGCATCTGTCGCCCAAGCCGTAACCGAGATAAAATTCCTCGCTCTTAAACATACCTCTGAACATACCGTCGGGAGTTTCGTTTTCCCACGGTCTGATTTTTGTGTAGGTATATTCGTTATAATCATTTGCTTTTACAAGATTGAATTTCTTGCCTTTTGAATCGATATAATATTCCTTGCCGTTCGGAAATTCAAGGGAAGAAAAAAGATTCAGCACCGTATTTTGCGAAAGGTCGGTGTTATTTACAAACTCGACCCTTGCAAGATAAGCCTCGTCATTTATCTTTGAAAAAGACACATCCGCATAAACTATATCTTTCCACATAAGTTCGTAACGGTAGGAATAAAAGGTGTAATCCTCGGAGCATTTCCACAGATGATACGAGGACGGAACGGTTACATTCGGTACGGGGGTTGAGGAATTCCACACGGTCGGGTGTACCGTAAAATCAAAACGCACCGCATCGGCAGAGGTTAAACCGCTTTTATTTTTCAAATCGCCCATTACTCGGGATATTCCCATATACTTTTTTGAATACGGACCCCAAACAGGCATAACTGATTTGTTGCTCATTAAAGTTCTCCTTATTTGATATAGACCTGCCTTTGCGGAGTAAACCCTGCATCGGCATAATTCACTAATTATTATTATCCAAAACGACATATTTGTCAATATTAGTGTATAGGGTATAATAATTATCGACAAATAATAACAATTCATTGACAAATACAAATTAATAAAGTATTATATATACTGATTAAAAATGATGATCGGAGAAAAAGTATGAACATAGATGAAAACATCAAAAAAATACTGACTGCTCTGCTTCGCAAGTGGAAGGTTATAGTTTTATTTGCGCTGATAGGAGTTTTGCTCGGCGTTTTTTACACCGCAAATTTCACAAAGGAAACTTACACATCTACGATTGAATTTCTTGCTTATGCAACCGACACGGACAACGAGTTGAGAGAGTCAAACGCTTCTTCCAGCGCCGACCAGACAAGAACAAGCAACACAAGCAAAATGAACTATGCCATGAAGATGCTTGATACATACATAGAGATTATGGGAACCAACGAATTCACCTCCCAGGTGGCGCAGGATTTGAACGACAGGACAGGTTCAAGTTATGCAGGTTCAACCGTTAAGAGCGCAATGACCATAGAGGGAGTGGAAAACACCGCTATGTTCAAGGTTACCGTTACAACGGACAGTGCAGACCTCTCGTACGAAATAGCACACCAACTCGAGACCACTGTGCCCAAGATGATGGCAAACACAAACAACGGTTTAGTCAATGCAAGTGTAGAGGACAGACCGGCAAAAGCCTCGGCAGCAGGCAATCCGGGATATATAAAGAAATGCATAATCGGTGCAATCATAGGAATTGTTATCGCTGCGGCATATATCATTCTCAGAAATATGCTTGATGTCAGAGTTCACTCGAGTGAGGAGCTTATCGAAAAATACGATATTCCGGTTCTCGGAAATATACCGAGTTTTGAAGTTAAGGGTTCATCAAACAGCGAAAAGGCAAAGCCCAACAGCTATGCCGTGAAAGGAGATGAATAATATGGCTAAGAAAAACAAACGTGATATGAACACAAATTCGTCCTCCCGTCAGCTTATCCAAAACAACACCAATATGGACCCCGCCCTTAAGTTCAAGGTTGAAGAGGCATACAAAAGCGCAAGAACGAATATTATGTTCTCGGTTATGAAAAAAGGTTGCAAAACCATAGTCATATCATCTTCCTCTCCAAACGAGGGAAAAACCACCACAACAATCAATCTCGCCATCACCTTTGCTCAAGCCGACCAAAAAGTGCTGCTTATCGACGGCGATTTGCGTAAGCCGAAAATTCATCACTACTTTTCCGTGCCGAATTCTCCGGGACTTACAAATTATCTCAACTCTAAAGTAGGTTCAAGCAAAACGGAAAAGATAGACTTATTCTCGGTTATTCATCCTACGGAATTTGAGAATCTTTCGATTCTGTGCTCAGGTTCAATTCCGCCGAACCCTGCGGAAATCTTGGGCAGTGAGCCGATGGCTGATTTTCTTAAAGAAATAAGCAACGACTTTGACTACATTATCATAGACACACCGCCGATTAATATTGTATCAGATGCACTTCCGATTATCAGAGAGAGCGACGGCGTTGTTTTGGTAGTTCGTTCAAACCAATCCACCCACCCCGATATTCAAAGAACCGTATCCGCACTCGAATTTATTGATGCAAAAATTTTGGGCTTCATTGTAAACTTTGTGGAAACGAGCCATTCAAAATACGGCTACGGAAAATACGGACGCTACCGCTACGGAAAATACAAGAGCTCTTACGGTTCATACGGCTCTTACGGAGGATATTCGGGTTATTCGCACGAAACCGGCTACGGCGCATACGGCTCATACGGCTACGGTAACTACGGTTACGGATATGACAGAGGCTACGGAGGATATGACAGTTACGGCGGATACAATCAAGGCTACGGCTACGGTCCGATGAACAAAAAATAATCAGCGGTGATAAATAAATGGTACTAAACAATCTGGTAGAAACACATTGCCATATAATGCCCTCAATAGATGACGGTGCAAAGGATGTCGAAACCTCGCTGAAAATGATTGACAGATTAAAGCAGCAGGGTGCGACAAAGATTATTCTCACACCTCACTATTATTCGGACACAATATCGCTTGACGATTTTTTGCGTCGCAGAGACAAAGCGTTTAACCTCTTACTCTCTGCGTTGCCGAGCGGAAGTCCCGAACTTATTCCTGCGGCAGAAGTATACATAAGCGACTATCTTTTTAACAACAAAAGCCTTGACGAATTAAAAATTGCAAACTCGCAATACATATTAATTGAGCACCCGTTTTCAAGCAGTTTTTCAGAAAAAACGTACGACAGACTGATGAACCTATACTGCGACTACGGTGCAAGACCGATACTCGCTCACATAGAAAGATACCCGGCACTTATGGAGGACACCGAAAGGCTTGGCAGTTACATTGATATGGGTTGTATAACTCAAGTAAACATAAGTTCTTTTTCCGACTCGCCGAGAAAAATAAAGAAGCATTTATTAAAACTTCTCGACTCGGGATATATTTATCTGATAGGTTCGGACGCACACAATATGAACACCAGACCGCCCGAGTACGAATCGGGAATAAAGGAGATACTTAAAAAGTGCTCTCCCGATACACTCGATATGCTGATAAATAACGCAAACGAGTTAGTTAAATAACAGGATTGTAACTTAAAAAAGTAGGCTTTTATGAGTCTACTTTTTCTTTTTATCTCGTATAATTTCTTGGTGATATTAATGAAAGAAAAGATAAAAACAGCACTCTCGGGCTCGGCGGTGCTGGTATTAACGGCAATACTTATTATTTATTCATCAAGAGCAAAAGCGGGTGCAATCAAAGGCAGCGACCTCTGCGCAAATATAATCATACCCTCTCTCCTACCGATAATGATACTGACTTCAACCCTATCAAAATCAAAATTTTCAAACATAATAAACAGAGTATTTGCACCTATTACCGCAAAAATATTTCACCTGCCGCCTTCATCAAGTGCGGCAATTATCTTCGGACTCACAGGCGGTTATCCCACCGGTGCCGTACTGACAAGAGAACTTTACAGAGACGGACTGATCAGCGCTGCACAGGCGAGAAGAATAATGCATTTTAACATTTCACCGGGACTTGCGTTTTCCGTGAATGCGGTCGGTTCGCTTTATAACGATAATTTCAAAACAGGGTGGTTCGTATTTTTTTGCTGTGTTTTTTCGTCGCTCACGATAGCATTCATCGAGGGACTTTTTTATAGGAACGAAAAGAGCAAAAACAACTTGCAAGAAAGCGATATTAATCTGTCGGACGCCTTTTGTCTGTCGGTAAATTTAAGCGCAAAAAGCATTTTGGTAATGAGTTGCTGCATTATATTTTTTTCTTCCGTTTGCGAAATAATAAAGATACCGTCAATATATTTTCCGCTTTTTGAAATAACAAACGGAGTATTCAGTCAAACCACTGCCCTGTCCCCTGCTTATCTGTGCTTTTTTATGTGCTTTTCGGGGCTTTGCATTCATATGCAAATTATGGGAATCGCAAATGAATTCGGTATGAAATACGGCGAACTGTTTTTAAGCAGGTGTGTCGGTGCGATTATTGCCTTTTTCCCGGGAAAAGCATATGCTTTGCTTCACCCCGAGACCGAGCAAGTATTCGGCAACATAGCGTATGCCACACCAAAAATAAGCAGTGTGGATTACGGCTTTTCGCTGGTGCTCATACTGGGGTGCATAGTAATCACTGCGGAAATAAAAAGCAAAAAATCAAAATTGCTATAAATCAAATCATATGCTATTATATAAATAACACGAACCAAGGATGAAAAGAAAATGAAAAAATACGGCATAAAAATACTAAGCCTGCTGCTTGCGGTGTTAATGCTGTGCTCCTGCTCGGCATACACGGCGGTAAGCGAAAATCTCAGCATCGCAAAGGAAAGCACTTCGTCGGCGATAACGATAGACGAAATACCTGAATACTCCTCATCGCCTTACATTGAAATAAACGGCAACAAACCCGATTTTGATGTAAGCAAATACAGCGAATCGTTTGAAACATACGGAGATTTGGACGAACTCGGGCGATGCACAGTCTGCTTTGCGAATATCTCAAAGGAACTTATGCCGATAAACGAGAGAGGTGCAATCGGCTCTGTTAAGCCTACGGGCTGGCACACGGTTAAATACGACTGCGTAGACGGAAAATATCTTTATAACCGCTGTCATTTAATCGGCTATCAACTTACTGCGGAAAACGCAAACGAGCGCAACCTGATTACAGGCACAAGATATCTCAATGTAGAAGGTATGCTGCCGTTTGAAGAAAAAGTTGCGGAATATGTAAAAAATTCAGGCAATCATGTGCTATACAGAGTTACGCCAAAATTCAAGGATGACGAACTTATCGCACGGGGAGTGCAAATAGAAGCAATGAGCATTGAAGACAACGGAGTGGGTATATGCTTTAATGTATACTGCTACAATGTTCAGCCGCAGATAAAAATAGACTATCAGACCGGCGACAGCGAATACATAGGCGAAAGCGATTCAACGAACAATAACGATGATGAAAAGCAAACCTTTATCGTCAACACAAGCACAAGAAAATTTCACAAAGAAACCTGCTCCGACGCAAAGAGCATAAAAGCAGAAAACAAAAAGACCTACACAGGCTACAGAGACAGTCTTATAAATAACGGCTACACCCCCTGCTCAAAATGCAAACCGTAAATAAAAGAAAAACATTTATAAACTATTAACTTATTCTTCACTAAATAATTGATTTTTTATGATTATATAAGTATAATAAAAGAAGAATAATATCAGGAGGCTATATATGCCGGATTACAAAAAATATAAATGTCCCGTCTGCAATAAGCAATTTAATGACGGAGACGACATAGTTGTCTGCCCGGAATGCGGTACACCTCATCACAGAGAATGCTACAAACTGACAGGACATTGCGTAAACCAAGGACTGCACAAAAGCGGCTACGGTTTTATTGACAGCGAAAAAGAGAAGCAGAAAACCGAAGAGCAAAAAGAAACAGCCAAAAGTTTTGAGGGCGAATACAGCGGAGACTATTACTATTCTCCCGATGACGATTTCGTTGCTCAGGCTAAAAAAGAGGCGCAAGAGAAAAAAAAAGCAAGCACCGACAACGACAACACCGACGGCGGTTTCTTTTCAATTCCGACGATTCAGGTTGATGAGAGTCTTTACAAGATGAAAGGCACGATAGACGGTCTCAGCATTGCGGACATTGCCGCAACGGTGAGGACGAACATCTCAAGATTCATTCAGGTATTTAAGAAACAATCGAAGACTAAGAAAAAAGCAGGCTGGAACTGGGCGGCATTTTTCTTCGGCTCGTTCTATCTTCTGTTTAGAAAAATGTATAAACAGGGCGTTGCCTTTTTCTGCCTTGCAATGACGAGCATAATTGCGGGAGAGGCGTTCATATTAAAATTTGCACCGAAATATGTATCGGCAGTTCAGGATTTTGTAACGCAATACGCCTCTAACCCATCGGGCATAAGCACAGCCGACGCACAAAAATTGCTTACGACATCGGACGCAATAAACGCTCAAAAAATAGTATACATCATTTTGGGAATACTGCTTGTGCTCAGAATAATCGAAGCGATATTTGCAGATTACTTCTATAAAGGCACGGTAGCAAATATTATCAAAAATGTAACTCAACAGCTTGACGAGGGTGCAAGTTTTTCGCAAACGGCTTTATTCTTCAATCAGGATAGAGAACTCGACCAAACTCAAATGAGGCGTATGTACCTTGCAAACAAAGGCGGAGTTACTCTGTTTGCACCGTTTTTGGCATATTTTATTATGTATATTCTTATAACTTATTTATAAATTATCGGGAGAAACAATATGAAAAAAATAAGAAAAGCGATAATTCCGGCAGCAGGACTGGGCACAAGAGTATTGCCCGCATCAAAGGCAGTACCTAAGGAAATGCTCAACATAGTTGACAAGCCGGCTATTCAGTATATTGTTGAGGAGGCATTCAACAGCGGAATAGAGGAAGTGCTCATCATCACAAACAGAGGAAAAGGAGCGATTGAGGACCACTTCGACCATGCTTTTGAACTGGAGACAAAACTTGAGGGCAAGGCGGACAAAAAAGATATTTTGGACTCCGTTAAGCAATGCTCAAAATTCGGAAACATATATTTTCTCAGGCAAAAAGAAACCGGCGGACTCGGTCATGCCGTATTATGCGCCAAGTCATTTGTAGGCAACGAGCCGTTTGCCGTGCTGTACGGCGACGATGTAATCATCAGCGAAAATCCCGTTACGAAACAACTCATCGACGCTTACAACAAATACTCAAAATGTGCTGTCGGCGTCAAAGAAGTGCCGACGGAAAATGTAATGAAATACTGCTCGCTTGCAGTAGAACACCTTGAGGGCAACAACTATATATGCAACGATATGATTGAAAAGCCGAAAAAAGAGGAAATTTTATCAAACTTCTCTATTCTCGGCAGAGTTATCCTGACCCCTGACATCTTTGACATTTTGGAAAACACGCCAAAGGGTGCGGGCGGAGAATTGCAACTTACCGATGCTATGAAAGCCATAGCGAAAAGAGACGGCGTCATCGCAGTAGACTATGACGGAACAAGATACGATATGGGTAACAAGTTCGGAATACTTCAGGCTAACATAGAAGTAGGTCTGAATCATCCCGAAGTTAAAGAGCAGCTTAAATCTTACATAAAAGAAATAGCAAAAACGCTCTAAATTATACAAAGGACACCTTATTAAATGAACAATAACAACCAAAATAATTTCAACTCTCAAATGCCGCCGCAGTATTATCAGTACGCATACGAACAACAGCAGTATATGATATACCGTGCAAAGGTTTTAAGCGAGAGAAAAAAACAAAAAAGGGAACTGCTTTTGGTAGGAGTTGCGCTGGGAACAACGCTGATTGTATACCTGCTTTTGCAAACGATATCGGTCGGAATGCTGAGTATGCTCGGACTCAAAGACGCATACGAATCCTCGCCGCTTATGCAATATGCCTTTAATGTTGTGGCTGTGCATTTATTTTCCATGCTGGTTCCGTTTTCACTGCTTGCGGTAATTTTGAAGAAAAACTTTGTAGCTCCGCTTGTTCCGACCAAAAAGGTTTCGGGACTGAAAGCGGCGGCTTGGGTTTCGCTTGGTATGGCATTTTGTCTCTTGGCAAACATAATGACAAGTGCCATAATGAATATATCAAAAAATCTGTTCGGCTATGAACTGAGCCAGAGCGAATATGACGGTCCGCAGGACATTATCACCTGCGTTATGATAGTGATTTCCACTGCGATTATCCCTGCGATTATCGAGGAATTTTCGCTCAGATGCTGTACGCTCGGCGTGCTCAAAAAATACGGAAACGGCTTTGCGGTATTCGTTGTCAGCATAATTTTCGGCTTAATGCACGGAAATGTTATACAGTTTGTTTTTGCTTTTACGCTCGGCATTATGCTGGCATATATCACTATTAAAACTAACAACATATTTATCCCGATGCTCATTCACGGATTAAACAACGGAATGTCCGTGCTAAAGACGATAATAGAATTTGCCGCAAATGAGAAAGCGGGAGAAACAGTTACTGGCATTTTATTCTACATTTGGGGTATTTTGGGAATTGCGGGGCTTATCTATCTCGCCACAACCAAATCTTTCAAATTCGAAAAAAAGCCCAAAAATCCGTATGACAACAGTTTTGGAACAAAGGTACTTTGTGTGCTTCCCGGTCTGGCTCTGCCGTTTGCAATACTGCTTTATTTCACCTCGCAGTATGTAACAAAGGTGTGATATGCAAATTCAGTTTATGCAAAAAGCGCTCGAACTCGCAAAGATTAGCGCCGCAGAGGGAGAAGTTCCCGTAGGTGCGATAATAGTGAAAGGCGACGAAATTGTCGGCACCGGGCGAAACAGACGGGAATACGGCAAGAATGCGCTTTATCACGCAGAGATAGAAGCGATAGACAATGCCTGCAAAACACTCGGCGGCTGGAGGCTGTGGGAGTGCGATATGTATGTAACGCTTGAGCCGTGTCCCATGTGTGCCGGTGCGATAATCAATTCAAGGATTAAAACCGTTTATTACGGAGCAAGCGACCTAAAAGCAGGCAGTTTCGGCTCAGTGGTTGACTTTAATTCTCTCCCTTATAACCATAAACCCGAGATAGTTTCGGGTGTTATGCAAGATGAGGCAAGAGAGATGCTCTCCGATTTTTTCAAGGGACTCAGAGAAAAGAAGAAGTCTGACAAATAGGTATTGAAAATTGACCGAATATGTATTATGATAATAAAGAGCGACGGTGCTTTCGTACCGCCGCCTTTATATTTGTCGGGAGAAATCATATGAATATATTTGAAATACTCGGACCCGTTATGGTCGGACCATCGAGTTCGCACACCGCAGGAGCAGTAAGAATAGGCTATGTCTGCCGCAAACTGATGGGCGAAAAAATAGTGACTGCGGACATTGAGCTTTACGGCTCATTTTTGCTCACGGGAAAGGGACACGGAACTCCGCAGGCAATAGTTGCGGGACTGCTCGGAATGACACCCGACGATGCGAGAATACCCGATTCGTTTGAAATTGCAAAGGCTCAGGGACTTAAATTTACAATAGGCGAAGCAAAACTCAAAGAGGCACACCCGAACTCCGTACTGCTGAAACTTACAGGCGAAAGCGGAAAGGAACTGGAGGTAATCGGAGAATCTCTCGGCGGCTCAATCATAAACATAGCGCAGATTGACGGACTGCCCGCAAATATTTCAGGAGACTACCCTACCCTGATTGCAAGCAATATGGATGTTCCGGGAATGGTTGCAAAAGTATCAGAAGTACTGTTTGAGGCAGAAATCAACATAGCACAGATGCATCTATACAGAGCGTCGAGAGGCAAAAATTCCGTACTCATAGCGGAATGCGACCAAGAAATAGAGGACAAGACATTAAATGACATCAGAGATTTAGACGGAATAATGAAGGTTTCATATCTCGGAAAATAAGAAGGAAAAAATATGCCGTACAATTCTGTAAAAGAAATTTTGAATATATGCAAAAAGGAAAAATGCGAAATTTGGCAGGTCGTATTAGATGAGCAGGTCAGTGAAACGCTTTTGTCAAAAAAAGAAACCTTTGAGGATATGAAAAAAATGTATTCGATTATGAAACAAACGGTCGCCGAATATGACAAAGACGCAGTATCCTCGGGCAAAATGGCAGGCGGTGCAGGCGAATTGCTGAAAAAATATAACGAAAAACACGATAAAAATCTCCTCGGCGATTTTTTATCGAGCGCAGTTGAGTATGCTGTAAAGACAGCGGAAAGTAATGCGTGTATGAAGAGAATAGTTGCCGCACCTACGGCAGGAAGTTGCGGTATTATCCCGGGTGTACTTATAGCGTACGAAAATATATTCGGTACTGACGAGGACAAGCTGATTAAAGCATTATTCACCGCCTCGGGAATCGGCAATGTCATAGCGCAAAACGCATCTATCAGCGGTGCTCAGGGCGGATGCCAGGCAGAAATAGGCACAGCATCGGCTATGGCGGCAGGAGCGCTCGCATATCTTGAGGGCGGCAGCAACGACTGCATAGCGAACGCCGCCGCTCTTGCTCTGAAGAATATGCTGGGACTTGTATGCGACCCGGTTGCAGGACTGGTAGAAGTGCCATGCATAAAGCGAAATGCGGCAGGAGCAACGAATGCCGCAGTCGCAGCGCAAATGGCACTGTCGGGGATAAAAAGCGTTATACCGATTGACGAGGTAATCGACTCTATGTACTCGATAGGTTGCTCAATACCTACCTGCCTGAGAGAAACCTCGCAGGCAGGGCTTGCGATAACTCCGACCGCAATACGAATTGAAAAGAAACTAAGAAAAAATTAACACGCATAACAAAAACTCACTCAATCCAATAAGCGGAAAGAGTGAGTTTTTTATGTTATTTAGTTTATTTTACAGCAGAGATGCTACCGTATCGCCCATCTGCTGAGTATTTACAGCCTCAAAGCCGTCCTCGTAAATATCGGGAGTTCTCACCTTAGTAAGAGCGACATCAACAGCCTTTTCTATGGCGTCTGCCGCCTCGCTTTCACCAAAGGTATAGCGGAGCATCATTGCACCCGAAAGAATAGTTGCAAGCGGATTAGCCTTGCCCTGACCTGCGATATCCGGAGCGGAGCCGTGAATAGGCTCATAGAGTCCGAACGTTCCCTCTGCAAGAGAAGCAGAAGCAAGCATACCGATTGAACCGCTAATCATAGAAGCCTCGTCGGAGAGAATATCGCCGAAAATATTTGATGTAACGATAGTGTCAAACTGATTAGGATTACGCACAAGTTGCATAGCACAGTTATCAACATACATATAAGAAACCTCAACCTCGGGATAATCCTTTGCCGTCTCCTCCATAATCTTTCTCCAAAGTCTTGAGGAGTCGAGCACATTAGCCTTATCAACGCAAGTAAGTCTCTTTTCCCTTTTCATAGCATACTCAAATCCTGCTTTAACAATACGCTTAATCTCGGGATATGTATATCTCTCTGTATCGTATGCGCCGACAACTCCGTTTTCCTCATATGTTCCACGATCGCCGAAATATATACCGCCTGTAAGTTCACGCACGATAAGAATATCCAAGCCATCGCCGATAATCTCCTCTTTAATCGGAGAAGCGGATTTAAGTGGAGCAAAAATTTTTGCCGGACGAAGATTTGCAAAAAGACCCAAATCCTCACGAATTGCAAGAAGTCCTTTTTCGGGTCTGTTGTTACCCGGCTGACTGTCCCACTTTGGTCCGCCTACTGCACCGAGAAGCACTGCGTCGCTCGCCTTGCAAGCCTTTGCGGTTTCTTCGGGATAAGGAACGCCTGTTGCATCAATGGCACAACCGCCGAGGAGTTGATAGTTATAGTCAAATTTGAAACCGAACTTCTCCCCCGCCTTGTCCAAAACCTTAATACATTCGTCAACTATTTCGGGTCCGATTCCGTCACCCTTTAATATGGTAATTTTATAATTCTTCATTTTTTCCTCCATTAGCAAACATCAAATATGCCCGGCATTGTATCGTCACGCATTGTGTCCTTTTGGTCACGGTTAATAGCACAGATGATACCTTTCATACAAGCGTAACCGATATTATGGCTTACGCCGATACCGAATATATCCTTGCCCTGCGGCGTTTTAAGATGAATGTAGCTGATAGCCTTTGAATCCGAGCCGACAGAGATAGCATGCTCATCGTAATCAATAAACTGATATTCCCTGAGCGGAGTCTTGTTCATAGCGTCACAGAATGCCGCAACAGGGCCGTTGCCAACGCCCTCTATGACTACCGGTTCATTATCCTTGTACTTAAGAGTGCCACTGAAATGAACCTTGGTAAGGTACTCTTCCTCGTTTTTCTCCTCAGTAATTTTATAGTTTGCAAGTCTGTAAGGACCGTTTACATTTCTGTATTCTTTTTGGAACAAGTCAAAAATTTCATCGGCAGTAAGTTCCTTGCCCTTCTCATCGCATGCTTTTTGAACCACTGCACCGAATTCGGGATGCATAGCCTTAGGCATCTTAATGCCGTAGTTGTTTGCAAGAATAAATGCCGTGCCGCCCTTGCCCGACTGAGAATTAATACGAATAATCGGCTCGTATTCTCTGCCGACATCTGCCGGGTCGATAGGCAGATACGGTACTTCCCACAAGTCGGAGTGGCTCTCGTCCATATAAATCTTGCCCTTATTAATAGCGTCCTGGTGTGAGCCCGAAAATGCGGTAAACACAAGTTCGCCTGCATACGGCTGACGAGGCGGAACACTCATCTTTGTGCAGCGCTCGTAAACTTCTTTAATATCGTTAATGTTATGGAAATCAAGTTTCGGATCGACGCCCTGAGTCCACATATTAAGCGCAAGCGTAACCAAATCAACATTGCCCGTACGCTCGCCGTTTCCGAAAAGAGTACCCTCAATTCTGTCTGCGCCTGCAAGAAGTCCGAGTTCTGCGGCGGCAACGCCCGTGCCTCTGTCATTGTGAGGATGAAGCGAAATAATCGCATTTTCTCTGTTCGGCAAATGACGGCAAAAATATTCTATCTGATCTGCATAGCCGTTAGGAGTAGAACCTTCAACGGTTGAGGGCAAGTTGAGTATAATCGGATTTTCCTTTGTGATATGGAGTTCTTCCATAACTCTGCGACAAATTTCAACAGCGTTATCCATCTCGGTGCCTGTGAATGACTCGGGAGAATATTCAAAGCGAATATTCATATCGGGATTACGCTTTTTTTCTTGCTCGGTAAGCTCATAAATCAACTTTGCGCCGTTAACGGCAATGTCGATTACGCCGTCCATATCGGTCTTAAATACAACCTTTCTCTGAAGAGTCGAGGTTGAATTATAAAAATGCACGATAACATTTTTAGCGCCGTCAATAGCCTCAAAGGTCTTTTTGATAAGGTGCTCTCTCGCCTGCACCAAAACCTGAATTGTAACATCATCGGGGATATATCCGCCATCAATAAGTGTTCTCAAAATTTCGTATTCCGTCTCGCTCGCAGACGGGAAACCTACCTCGATTTCCTTAATTCCGACATCGATAATCGTCTTAAAAAATTCGAGTTTTTCTTCCAAATTCATCGGGTCAACGAGTGCCTGATTGCCGTCTCTGAGGTCAACGCTGCACCAAATCGGTGCCTTTGTAATCTGCTTGTTCGGCCACTGTCTGTCCGGAATGTCAATCGGCTTGAAGCCGACATACTTTTTGTAACCTTCGTTCATTTTAAGTTCTCCTTTCAATGTGTGCAAAGGATATAAAAAATCCCCTACACCTGTTAAGTATAGGGGCGTAATATACGCGGTACCACCCTATTTCAGCAGCAAATGCCGCCCTTTGACATCTATCAATGTCTCAACCGATAACGCAGTTACACGGCTCGCACCTATTAATTTCTATTCGGTACGGCGACTCGGCAGGGAGTTATACACCATATATCTTCCGTCGGTTCACACCGTCCACCGACTCTCTGACGCCGACATAAGGTCTTTTTCTGCTTCGCAGTCTTTAAGGGTACTGTTTAATTTTCAGTAAATATATTATAACAAAAAATTATAATTTGTCAATACTATATCTTTGAATATCCGTAGCCGTTGCTTATTGCATCAACCGCAACTCCCTTTTGGCAAAGCGGACAATCGTGAGAGGGATATGAGATATAGCCCGGAATATCGGAAGTAGAAAACAGTGTGTCAACCGGCACGCCGTTGATTTTGCTCTGCATGGAAAATGCCGAGGAAATGCCGGCAACCTTTCCGCCGTAATACTTTACGCTCTCGGTAGCACGCTCAACGGTTCGACCGGAGGTGATACAAGAGATAAGAATAAGTACGTTCTTGCCATAAATCATTCGGCGAAGATTATCACGGAAGATGAGATTTCCGGCTGCGTCATATTCGCTTCCGACAACATAAACGGTGCTATCGGGATTCGGAGAGAGCATGGTGGGCGCTGCAAGTTGTTCTGCAAGATATGCGCCGAGTGCCTGAGTTTCGTAAAGGCAAAGCACGGTATCTACATCAATGCTGTTTTTAATATAATATTCTGCCATAAGTTTTGCCGCATCGGACGAAACCTTGATATTGTGCTTAATGTCCGATGTTCCGACATAATAGTTAATATGATTGTTAGCCGAAATAAAGTGACCCGGCATAACATGAATAAAAACATTCTCGTTTCTCGGTGATGTAAGAGTATAAACCTGTGACATAATAAAACCCCTTTTTCTTTAATTTTACAACAAGCTGGCGTTCAATAGCAGCGCCGCCAAGGACGGTTTGATATAGCCGTTCTATATCCCAAACATCAAAACGGATAGTTACTTTTCCGTTATGTGTATCATTCGGAGTATACTGAACTGTTTCATCGTTAGTTAACAGAATTATATTAACCGTTTCGATTTCATTCTTATGCGCTTTGACAAACTCATACGCTTGATACCCATCGCTGGATTCTTCCAAGGCTTCAAAGGCATCAGTGCCGCAAGTCTTATAAAACTTTAAAACTTTTCTTGAAAGTTTATCAATCTCTGTTTTCTTTATCTTTTCCGGCTGAGGTTTGGCCTGATACTTGCTTACGAGTAGCGTAAGTGAATGAAAATATTCGCTGAACGCGTATCCGTCCAGTTTCATATTCTCTCCGTCTTTTTTAAAGTCCACTAGAGCACAATCCGAAACAAGAGTTTCTCCTGCTTCCGTAAGGTATGATAAAAATAAAGTTTTGAAAGCTATATTAGTAGATATTGGACTATTCTCTTTCACATAATTAAGGACTTCATCTTGAAATTCTCTGTAGAATTCAAGGATTTTTTCGTTTAGCACAGCAGTTTCCGCCTTTCAAAACCTTAAATACCGACTCTATACTTTGGGCGTAAGGAATACAAAGCGCGATGCTTATTCTGTATGTAAGATCTGAGACACCCTGCGGCAAGTTACTTTTTGTGATTTTGGGAAAGCTATCCTCAACAGAAAAGCAATAATTATCGCGCTGGTAATAACCGATAGTATAACTATCTGTCACTTCATCAAAGTAG
>ENA-OWPL01000266-OWPL01000266.1-human-gut-metagenome-genome-assembly--contig:-NODE-266-length-39611-cov-38.600415_pt1 | contig 39611 bp, 26 predicted proteins | sample MGYA00248263_ERZ651844 | MGnify/ENA primary metagenome ERZ651844 (study PRJEB26924, sample SAMEA4378256) | human gut metagenome | biome: human gut; feature: human-associated habitat; material: faeces...
GAGCCTTGACTAACAAATGCCGACGCGGGGACGCGTCGCCCCCAGGTTAGGACGCCCGCCCCCCCAATTAGGCAGATAAATTGTACTTTATACCCCCACTTCTCATAACCCAAGTTTAGAAATTAAGCCCTTATAGTCTCATGATTTTTAATGATTTTGATACATCAAGTTCTATTTTGTGGTTAGTTATCTTACTTTTTAAGAGAGTTAATATGTAATATTGCGCTTGAAAAGATATTAAAACTTTAAATATTACGACCATGAAAAAAACGATTTGGTTATTACTCACATTCGTGTTGCTCATTACATCGTGTGGTAAGGAGCAAACAAGCAACAACATTACGGGCATTCCCTATAGAGAGACTTCGAGAGGCATGTGGAGTATGATTTCGCCCGATGGCGAGGTAATCTTCACCGAGGAGTTTGATAACGAACCCTCTATGGCTAAAGAAGGCATCTTTAAGGTACGGAATGGTAAGGGACTCTACGAATATTATACCGCAGAGAAGAAGCCCCAAAAGATTGGTGCTGAATATAAAGAGTGTACCCTCTTTACCGATGGCAAAGCATTAGCCACTGAACCCAACAAACCCGTTGCCATTATCAATACCAAAGGTGAGGTGGTAAAGACCCTTGACAAGATAGACGGCAAGGTGGTGGAGAGTGTACAACCCTTTAGCGAAGGCTATGCCGTCTATAAATCTGACGACTGTTATGGTGTCATTGACGACGAAGGAAAGTCGGTTATTCCTGCTAATTATTGTCAAATATTACCATGTAGCGACGGTAAATTTATTGCTGTTGACAAGAAGTATAAAGAAAGTGAGAGAGCCGATACAAAGTTTGCAGTGCTCAACACCAGTGGAAAACTTCTCTTCGAAATGAGTGGTTCCATGTATGCTCGATTTGGGAAATTTCAAAATGGCTACTTACCCGTTTGTGTCGTAAAGGACGGTGAATCCATGTGGGGCATTATTAACGATAAGCAAGAAAAAGTGGTTAAACCTTCTGCCAAGTACAGTCTCATTGACGAAATTCGTGGCGACAAGTTTATCTATAAAAGCGATGCAGGCTTGTATGGCGTGATGGATATGAAGGGCAACACCGTTATACGCGCCAAGTATTCAGAATTGGCGTTCGACTGCAACGACTTGTTGGTAGCACTTTCAATAAGTGACGAAGGCCCCTACAAGTTTATTGACGAAAATGATGAACAAGTGGGTAAGGACGAATATAAGTTGGCTACCCCCTTTGCAATGATAGACGGCGAACATGCGATTGTACAGATCTCTAAAAAGCAATTTGCTATTATCAACAGCAAGGGCGAACAACTCAAAAATTTGCCCGATATGTGTGAAGTGGCAATATATCGCGAAAGTTATACAATCGATAGCGACTATCTGGACATTGAGGCTATGCTCAACAAAATAGGCATTACACAGGACGGCATGGATGGTATCAAATTTAGCGACAAACCTGGCGATGTCATAGAGAAAAAGAAACCCTATGTGAGCTTTAGAAACACTCCCAGCGACTATACGAATAGCAACACTGTGTCGTACACACATGATGTGTACGATGCAGAACCCAAGTTTGAGGTAGTATTCAATAGTGTGCTCGGTACTCGCAATACGCCAAACGAGGGTGGATACTCCTATGGCTATATGTGGACAGATGCCTCCATTTCTTATTTCTCCATCACCTTTGAGGATAGTGACAAGCTGAAAGGCAAAATGGGTCTGCTAAAAGATGCTTTGTTTGCCCGATTTACCAAAATGGGAAAGATTCTTGAAAAGACGAATGATACGCTCAACCTAATGCTTAAGAATGGCATGGAGGCTGTGGTTTCCTATAATCAAGATTCTGTTACCGTACAGTGGGGAACACTTTATGAAGACTATGACGACGAGGCAGAATACGATTAATATGTGAGCGCATTATCGTCCTAATTGGGGGGCGGGTTTGATTGGGGGGCGGGTTTTCAACCCGCGGCTAGCAATAAGTAAGTTTTACTTGCTGCTGCCGCGGGTTGAAAACCCGCCCCCCAATCAAACCCGCCCCCCAATTAGGTCGATAGTTATTACTTAATCTTCGCCGTCTGAGGGTTACGCAATCCGCGCGCACCAGTGAGGAAGGCTTTGGCCGTACCAAAGTTGAGGTTCATGTCGAGGCGAACGGGAAGGTGGTTCTTGTCATCAGTGATGTAGAAGGTGACAATATCGCGCTCCTTGCCGTTCTCTTTCTCTACGAAGGAGAAGACAAGGCAACGATACTTAGTGCCCGAATTTTCCATTTTAAACGTCTTCTTGCCACGATAGATGATGCTCTTCCACTCACAGTGTTTGCCGTCAGCCATGAGGAAGTTGATGCGATGTCCCACCTTCATTCTCTCAGCTGAGAAGGAGCGGGCGCGTTGCAACATGCTGATCATGTCGTAAGCGCAGTACCTGCTCGAATGGCTGCTATGCGTAGCCGGGTGCGTATTCTTCTGGTAACGCATCTTGACGCTACAGTTGCCTTTGGGATAAGAATACCACACCTCGTTCTTACGATACGTTTTGCCCTCGAAGGCCTTCTTGGCGTAGTACTTAGGCGTCAGGTCAAGCCCCGTGTAAGCCATGAGCGTGTCGCGCATGACAAAGATATTGTCTGCCCTCTTCGATCCACGCGTAATGAGATACGTGCGATAGGCAGGTTTCCCACCGTAGGTGGTTTGAGTAGTGTTCATGGAAGCTTGTCCCACCTTTATCCATACGAACTTCCAATTAAAGTAAAGGTCGTAAATAAGCGTTTCGCCGCTTTTGAATGCCTCGTTCTTTGACGAGCATTGTGCGCTTGCGCTCAAACCTGATAGTAAGAGGACAAGAAGTAATAGTATGCGTTGCATGGCTGTAGGAAATGTGCAAATGTGCAAATGTGCGAATGTGCAAATTGTCGCCTTATTTTGCTGAGTTTATGTATAGGTGTGCAAATGTAAGAATGTTTTTTGTAAATGCGCGTACAAAGGCGACAATTTGCACATTTGCACATTCTCACATTTGCACATTAAAAAAAACTACCCCTCCCGCTTCTTTCGTTCGCGTTCAGCGTTGCGGCTTTTGGGCGTCTTCTTAGCGTCCTCCTTTTGTTTGATAAGGGCGCGTGGCTTTTGCTTCGTGAGCGGAAGGTCGGTGAGGCGCCAAGTCTGTTCAATATCCCAGTTGGCGCGCACTTCAAACACTTGAGGGTAGTAATATACCTCTTCGGGCTGTAGGCCAGCGGTGTAGGAACCCGTGTCCCAACGGCCGTTATGGTTGCGGTCGTTGAAGAGGCGCACGTAGTACTTACCCGGTTTGAGGTAGAAGAAGTCAACGCGGCCGTCACGAATGGGCAACTGCTTCTCCACCTTATCGTCCGCCTGCATGAGTTGCACAACGGCTGTAGAGTCCGCATCGGGGAGTAGGAGGAAGAGCGAACCGTAACTCGTCTCGTCAGCAATCGTAAACTTGAGATCGAGAGGCTTGTTGACCAATCCCGAAAGTCCACTAATCGCAGCAGAGTCAACGTTCAGCACGTATTCCTGCTTCGGTCGCCACTCTGCGCGCAGCGTGTAGCGCAACATCGTGAGCGAGTCGCGTGTCAGTCGGAAAGGAGCTTCGTGATACGTCGAGTCTTGCTTTACAAAGAGGTGGAATAGGGTTGTATCAACACGCGTTGCCGGTTCGGGCAGGGTGAAGTGTAGATTTTCGTCCGGCCCGATAGAAGTAGAGATGGTACACTTCACATCAAGCGGTTTAATGGGCGGAGTCTCTTGACTAAAGTCACCCTGCTTATGACGTTTGGCGCGTCCCTTCTCAAACTTTGCCAATTCCTCAGCCGCCAACTTCTGGCGGCGTTCGTATGAGAATTGTGGTACGAGGTCGAGCGTGTCCGTCTGTAAGTACGTTTGCAGTGTAGAGTCGTTCGTGGCCTCGTAGGTATAAGCAATCGTCAGCGTGTCGCGATTGACGAGCGCCGTATCGCGCAGCCAGTACGTAATCGTATCGTTACCAGCCGAACGATCTTCTACAAAGGCATTCGTCGCGTCGAAGTTGAGGCCACGCACCGTGGGGACGTGCTTCGACGGTGCGGTAAAGTAAGTCGTGAAACGCTCCGGTTCGCGCTTCGACTTGAGCAACTGCCTTACTTGACTCTGTTCGCTAAAGGCCAAGAGCACCACGTCGTCAGGCTTGTAGTGCGTGTACGGCACGGCCTTAATCGTATCGATATGCACCGTGTCAGCCCATAGCGTGTCGTGGCGCACGTCGGGGAAAGAAGAAGGCGTAATCTCTTGGCGGCTAAAGGCCAACATTTCGCCACGTGCGTACTTAAAGTCACCGTCAACGTCCTTCAAAGCATAGATGTGGTACGAGCCAGGGGCTACGCCCTTGATGCAGAAGTGACCATTGCCGTCGGTACGCGCCACGCGGTCGAAGGGGAGGGTAGTAAAGGCAGAGTCAGCCAAGTTGCGGTGCAACCCCACCAAAATGCCCTTTACAGGTTCCAGGTTTTGCGCCATGAGCACGTGCCCTGCCACCTCCATCGTGTCAAGTTGCGCCCCCGTACTGAAATAGTACGTAAAGTTACCCAACGGGTTGCCCTCGTTGCTATCGACAATGGCGTCGCTAAAGTCAATGGTATAGGTCGTATTCGCTTTAAGCGAGTCCTGCAAGGCCACACTAATACGGCGGCCAGAGGTCTTAATCTCCGCCATTTCGATTTGCGGTGGCGAGATAGTCACCTTCTCTTGTGCATTCTCCACCTTAATCAGCTCGTCAAAGGTGATGGTCACCTTCTTAGCCTTCTCGTTCGTGCCTCCAAGGGCTGGCGACAGTTGCACAATGCGGGGAGGATTCTCGTCATACGGCCCGCCGTCAGGCCCCGAGCCAGGGTTGGCGCAGCCTATCGTAATGAGGCCGCAGAGCGTGACGAGTAGAAATTGTATGTAGCGTCTCAGCATCAGTTTAAAGGGATGTTGTAATATTTAAAGCTATGATCTGTTCAATAATATCGCGGTTGTTACTCAGTCTTGGCACCTTGTGTTGACCGCCCAATTTGCCTTTGCTCTTGAGCCAATCGTTGAAGAGGCCCTTGCGAGCTGGAATGATCTCAAGCTGCTGCAGGGTGATGTCTTTGTAACGTTTGGCCTCATAGTCAGAGTTGATGCGTTGCAGCGCCTCGTCGAGTAAGCGTGTGAACAATGCCATGTCGGCTGGAGCCTTCTCAAACTCAATTACCCATTGGTGGCGACACTTCCCTTCGTTGTTCATAAACACGGGAGCGGCCGTGTATTCGTTCACCACAGCACCCGTTTGGCGGCAAGCCTCGTGCAGTCCCTTCTCGGCATTGTCGACGATGAGTTCCTCGCCAAAGGCATTGATAAAACTCTTCGTGCGGCCGCTGATAATGAACTTATAAGGATTGGTCGACGTAAACTTCACGGTGTCACCTATCTGGTAGCGCCACAAGCCGCACGTTGTACTGATAACAATGGCATAGTTCTTGTCCTTCTCGACCGCCCAAAGGGGCAACACAGTGGGGTTCTCCTTGCCTACCTCATCGAGTGGTATAAATTCAAAGAACACGCCATAGTCGATCATCAGGAGCATAGAAAGGTCGAGTGGGTCGTTCTGTAGGCCGAAGAAGCCCTCAGAGGCATTGTACGTCTCCATATAGTGCATACGGGGCGATCGGATGAGGTTGTGATATTGCTCACGATAAGGCGTAAAGGCCACGCCACCATGGAAGAACACCTCCAAGTTGGGCCACACCTCGTCCAAGTATTGCTTACCCGAAAGTTCGAGCACACGGGTGATGACAGCCATCATCCACGACGGAACGCCCGAAAGGTTGGTCACGTCCTTCTTGATAGCTATCTCGGCAATGCGGTCGCGTTTCTCCTCAAAGTCGCTCAGCAAGGCTATCTTCTTAGGCGGAATGCGCACGAGGTTGACCAACGGGTTGATATTTTCAATCAGAATGGCACTCAAGTCGCCCACCAACGAGTTGGCTACATTATAGTTAGGTGCGTGGCTACCGCCCAATATCAAGGCTTTACCGTCGAAGAGGCGGCTCAGAGGATTGTTGTGTAAGTAGAGCGCTACGGCATCTGTACCGCCTTGGTAGTGCGTATCGTGAAGGCCCGCTTGGCTTACGGGTATAAACTTACTCTTATCGTTCGTTGTGCCCGACGACTTCGCATACCACTTTACCTGTCCGGGCCACAAGACGTTGCGTTCGCCGTGGCGCATACGGTCGATGTAGCCCTTCAACTCCTCGTAGGTGTTGACGGGTACGGTAGCTGCAAATTCTTCGTAAGAGTGAATGGAGGCGTATTTATAGCGCTGTCCCCACTCCGTGTCGGCTGCTCTTTGCAGCAGACTATCAAGTACAGCGCGCTGAATGTCCTCAGCGTGACTGTCGTATTGTTCAATAGCCCGCAGTCGGCTATTGAATACGGGACGTATAATTGATGTCAAATTCATAGATACTGCAAAAGTATCGCAAATATTTGCGAATGCCAAAATTTTAAGGGGTTATATGGACTATATGTTGTCGAAAGTCTGCCGAAGGGTGGTCGAATAATCGCTGATCAGTTATCGTCCACTGGCCAGTGTACGTGTTTCCACGGGCCAGTGGAAACATGTCTACTGGCCAGTGGACGTGTTTCCACAGGCCAGTGGACGCTAACTCATCGGCGATTTCGCACGGATTTGACACCATGAACATTAAGGCGCTTCGCGCTTTTTTTTAAACATTAATGTTTCATTAATCGACCATTAATCTTGTTCATTAATCTTTCCATTAATCTTGTTCTATAGTTTACCATTGAACAAATCCTATTCTTGCTTGATTGCTGAAAAATGGGTAAACATACACGACATAAGGAAAATACCAACCGGGAATATCCGCTGCCCCGAGCGATTCAAGTTCTATTAAATCCGAAACATAAGTAAAGTGACCAATTCTGCTTCCTACATGGAGCCATATAGTGCATCCTTTTTAGTGCTTTTTTAGAGTGAGTATGTCTAAAAAGGGAAAAAGAATGAAATATTAACATATTTTACCCCCCCGTTTGGTTTTTTTACAAATGGTGCGTACATTTGCACCGGACACAGAAAATGCTATTCTTACATGCGTATTAAGCACATATCAACGTGAAGTGTAGTTGATCTGTGTGATTCCTTTATGCGCAACGCCCTAGAACGCTTGCGCTCATATTCAACTTAATAGGGAACAAAACTTTTGAAAAACATTAACATTTTATAAACCTAACAAAAACAGACAAAAGCATGAAGAAATTTACTTTCTTGCTGTCGCTTCTCCTCGCATTTGTAGGGGTAACGGCAAGTGCGCAGAGTCTTAAGTTCTCTGATGCACCAAGTGATGGAACCTGGGCCAGCAACACCCAATGGTATCTTATTAGAGTCGCTTATACAGATGACTATCACCCAAAGGCTGGTTATCTCAACACAGAAGACGGCTATACTAACGGCAACGGATTATTGCTGAACAATGAAGCTGTTCCCACAACCGAAAAGGGGCTGTGGTGTATTGTAGGCGATGCTACTAATGGTTATAAGTTCTACAATAAGGGCGAAGGAACCTCTAAAGTGCTTGGTGTATCTAATTGGTCAAAAATGTATGATGCCTCAGGTACGGACGATGTTGCTAAGAGTTTTGATATTGCCAGCTCAACTGCAACGTCAACAGCTTATTGCGTTAAATTCCATGGCAAATCAGACGGTGACTACTGGTGGAATAATTCTGATGGAGGTGGCTGCCATTTGTCATATTGGAAGAATGACGCATCAACAACAGGAACAAAAGGTAATGCCTTTTATTTTATTCCTGTGAGTGATTTGTCAAGCGCTAAGTATGATGTTAGTGTATTCTTTGGAACTACGAATGTGGATGCTTTCCGCCATATTCCAGGTGTGTCAACAGCGTGTTCGAGCGAACTTTCTACATGGGAGGCAAACAAAACCCAGAAGAATGAAGACGCTTTTATCGAAGCTGCAAAGACTTATTTTGGCAAAACCTATTACAGAATTACCAACTGCAACACTTCAAGAGCGAAATCTGTACTTGCTGCAGATGCCACTAGCGTAGCTTGTGTTGCTGCAGCCGAAAAGATGAGAAATGCCTCTACTGTATGGAAGTTCGTTCCTGTTGTAAAGGAAGGTACTAACCAATATGGCGTAAAACTTTACAATGTTAATGCTCAAGCATATCTTGGTGCTTTGGTTGACCCTGTTCAGGAACCTGTAACGCCCATGACTGCAGATCTGACTCAAGGCGGTTTGTATAGCATCAGTGTTAATACAAGTGGTTCGGTAGAGGGCTTAGTATTGCGTGATGGCAATAATGGCCGTATGAATTTGGAAGCAAATGGTGGCATTGACAAATGGGAAGGCCAACCTAATTTTTACAATCAAGTAACATGGGCGATTGACCCTGCTACAGAATTTGAAGTAGCTCTCAATACTGTAGAAAGCAAGTCATACGCTACTACTTATCTTCCATTCGGTGTGAGCGCTGTAAAGGATGCAAAAGCTTATTCTGCTGCAACTCCCGCTGATGGCCAGACCATAATGACCGAGACTGCAAACTTTGCCAAGGAAACTGGTGTACTCCTCGTTAGCGATGAGGCTGCCGATAAGGCCGTTCTGACTATTGGCGATGTTGAAGGTGCTACTAATACAAGCGCTCTGAAGGGTACTTTGCTCGCTAAGGATATCACCGGCGCACAGGCTAAGTACTTGGTATTCGGTAAGAACAAGGCTAATGAAACAGAGGTAGGTTTCTTCGAACCTTCAACTACTGTTACATCAATCCCTGCCAACCGCGCATTCTTTGCTGATGCCGAGGGTTCAGCTATCGCTTTGAACTTTGGCAATGTAACAGCTGTAAACAATGTAGTTGCTGGTAATGCCAACGCCAATGCACCCATCTTCGATCTTTCTGGTCGTCGTGTAGTGAAGGCTGTAAAGGGTGGCTTGTACATTCAGAATGGTAAGAAGTATATCGTAAAGTAATTAACTGAAACACATTAAACGTTTGTAACAATGAAGAAACAATATATAGCTCCCGCAAGCACTTCAATCTGCTATCTTGAAGCATTGCAGCCTCTTTGCGGTTCTATCACAGAGAAGGCTACACACGATAATAAGACCGACGACGTATGGTCTAACGGTAAGGCTTGGGACAGCGACAACTGGTCGGCTGACGAAGAAGACTAATCTCACCATGCGAGGTGCGTGCGCGTACACGCATCTTGCATGTAGATAAGCATAAAGGCTGGAGGTAAGCAGCATAGCTGCCCTTATGCTCCAATCCTTTACCCTCTTGCAGGGAGTAGGTAGCCCTGTAAGTTAAAGTAATTTTTTTCATTTGACGGGCTGTGCGAAGTGATTCGCGCAGCCCGTTTCTCGTGGAATATAGTTTATTTTAGTTCCGGATTTAGTATGAGCGGGCTGAATCCGAAATTTGAGTTAGTGAAAAGATTAATGAACAGATTAATGCACAAGATTAATGGTCGATTAATGAAACATTAATGTTAAAAAAAAGCGCGAAGCGCGCCTTAATGTTCATTTCTGTCGAAAGTTGCGATGAAAAGGCGCTTTTTTGGAGTTATTCAGCTTTTCATTTAATGTTATTTGTGTTAATAAAAGTGTCCGATTGGTACCAATCGGACAACTATTTGGGGGCAATCGGACACATAGTACAAGCAATCGGACACTTTAAACGTTAGTGATGATATACTTTTGCAAATAATTTTAACGAAAACATGTTTAATATGAAAAAGAAACGACTTCATTTTTTGGCAAGGGCAGCAATGACGTTGCTACTTGTCATGTTCGCCACCATTGGTGCGAGGGCGGACGAGGGTACGCTTTCGGGTAGCGGAACTGCTGCCGACCCCTATTTAATTGGCAGTGACGCTGATTGGGAAACCTTTGTCAGCTATATTAACGACAAAGGAGGCAACTATCGCTACAAAAACTATAAGCTTACTGCCGACATTCATGTTACCTCAATGGTCGGAAAGAATGATGACACCAATGCTTTTAAAGGTATCTTTGATGGTAATGGTCATACGATGACGCTCAATCTGACAACTGATGGTAGCTCGAACTTCTTCGCTCCATTTCGTTATGTAGGTGGAAGTACTTTCAAACGATTACACATTGCGGGTAAGATTACTTCGAATAGTTATTACGTAGCAAGTCTTGTGGGTTATCACAGATGGGGTACACTGAATATCTACAATTGTTGGAGCAGTGTGGATATTGTATGCACTAAAAAAACCGATAATTCATTCAATGCAGGATTTGTAGGCTATAGTTATGATAGTAATATCAACATCAACAATTGCCGCTTTGATGGTAGTTTGCAAGGAGCTGATGCTGACGGGTGTTCTGGATTTGTTGGCCAACGTAATTCTAACAGCAGTTCGATGAAAATCAGCAATTGTCTCTTTGCCCCAACACAGCTGACAGTTGCTACTGATAATAGCTATACCTTTGCATACAAAAGTGATGTCAATACCAATAATTATTATACTACGCCTTTAGGTAAAGAACAAGGCACTGCTATTGGCAATATGACAGATAGTGAGCTACTCAATAGCCTTGGTAAGGGTTGGGAAAAGAGGGAAAATAAAATAGTCCCTGTCTTTGACATCAAAAACCTAAGAACTGGTAGCATTGAGTGCAACACATTCTGGGCCTATACAGGCGAAGACATCACTGTGACTCCCACGGTGAAGGATATGGACGGCAACACGGTGTCGTCTGAAAATTACAGCGTTAGTTTCTCGCCCAGTCCAGTAAAGGAAGTGGGCCGATACACAATGACCGTAACAAGCAATACCGCCAATGGCTATAGCGGTACGCTGACTCATCAGTTTGAAGTTGCTCAGAATATAAGCGGTACGGGAACGAAAGATGAACCCTACCTTATCAATACTACTGACGATTGGAATCTCTTTGCAAAATCGGTAGAAGGTGGTATCGATTATTATGGAAAGTACGTTAAACTAACCAACAATATTACCATTTCAACCATGGTGGGCGTTTGTGATGAAAGTGGTGACAGACCCTTTAGAGGTATCTTCGAAGGCGATAATCACACGCTTACCGCCAATATCACAAGCACAGCCACCGATGATAATAAAAACAATCAAGGTGTGGCTCCGTTCCATCTTATAAAACAAGCAACTATTCAAAACCTAACCGTTGCAGGTCAAATTACATCTGCAAGCAAATATGCTGCAGGTTTGGTAGGTTGGGTAGATGGTGATTATAACAGTTCATACATCAAAAATTGTGTAGTTAAAGCAACCATTACCACCAGTGCTGACTGGGCTGGAGGTTTTGTTGGTAACATTTGCTATAGCGATCGAAATAACTTATATTTTACCAATAGTGTATTTGCTGGTAAAATCATCAACACGAGTAGCGACGATCGTCGCAGCGCGGGCGGTTTTTGTGGATATGGTTATGGTTATAGTTACTTTGAAAACTGTCTGGAGAATGGTTCCTATACCAATATTACTTACATGAATCCAAGGAATGCTTATGGTATTTTTTCTAATGAGAGAGTTAATAGCCTTTATTACGTCAACAAAATAGCAGTAAATAATAAGTACATCGCTAAAGAATATGGTTGCTACCAAGTGGCGAATACGGCTCCAGCTGATGAATTATATTTGAAACGCGAAATTAAGGGCTATCAATTTTATCAGTCTGTTTGGATTACAGGGCTAAACGATAGCTATCCATATAATAATGGCGAAGAAGTGAGCTTGGCCTATGAGCTGAAGACGAATAGCGGCAAATTGACCAAGGATACAGACTATACGGTGACGCTTTCGTCCAACGCACCAGCAGCTGCTGGCGATTATACGATTAGCTTTACGGCTAAAGAGGGTAATAGTGGTGGTTACGCGGGAACCACAACACGCACTTTCAGTGTCATGGAAGGTGAAGATTTGGATGGCTATGTATTTAAAACAGAAGGCGAAGGTGAGAGTAAGGTGTACCTCATCAATGATGAGCGCGACTTAGAGCGTTTGGCTGCCTATGTGAATAGTGGCCACGATGCTTTAGGCAAAACCTTTAAACAGAATACCGATATTACTTTAACCGCTGCGCATACGTCTATCGGTAGATACTTTGAAGGTACTTATAAATATTTTAAGGGTACTTATGATGGCAATAACAAGACAATTAGCAATTTAACTGTCAACGCGCCTAACAGTAACTATCAAGGTCTCTTTGGATATACTTCCAAAGCAGTGATTAAGAATGTGACACTCGCTAATTGTAATATTACGGGTAAACAATATACGGGTGGTATTGTAGGTTATGCGTCGACGTCCACCGCCATTGAGAATTGCCATGTTAGGGGTAATATCAGTGCAACGGAAAGCGATGCAAGCGGACATGGTGGTATTGCTGGATCTGCCACAACAACAAGTATCACGAATTGTACCGTAACCGGAACCATTTCAACCTCAGTCAGCAATGACAATTATGGTGGTATCGTAGGCGCTGCGAATTATGATGTTGTCATAACTTCGTGCGAAAATGCTGCCAATATATCAGGTGACGGACAAAATCATGGTGGTATCGTAGGTCGGGATTACAATCGTAGTAATAAATTTAAGTACTGTTTAAATACAGGTGTGGTTAATGGCAATCAATACGTGGGTGCCATTGCTGGTCAGAACGATTCTCCACGCGATTTTGACCATTGCTACTATTCAAATCAAAGTACTATAAAGGCGTTCGGCACTTCTTCAGGCTCTAATAACTACACTGGATATGGAGAAGTAGCGTACGTTGTCACTTTAGGTGAGAATATCAGTAAAATTGAATTTGCAGAACAAACTGTTATCACGAGTGCACTCAGTGGTAAAAAGTATTATGCAAAAGGTGACTGGACATTGACCTTGACACCTAATCAAACCGATGTGACATTTGTATCGTATGCTTGTGAGGGTGGTACGCTGTCTGACTTAACAACTGCTGACGGTACACACAAGTTGACTATAACGGACAAAGATGTGACTATCTCAGCTCTTGTAAGCAACAATGATGCTACTGACGTCAATGGCGTTACGATTGCTGCCATACCCGACATGCGTTGGCGGGGTAATAATGTGAGTGTTGTCGTCCCCACTATCACGGTGACCAACGGTGAAACTTCGCTTGTTTTAGGCACTGACTATCTTGTAGAGTGTAGCAATAACACGGCTATTGGCGAGGCTACAATCACAATAAAGGGTATCAACAACTACAAGGGTACGCAAACTAAAACATTCAATATCGTTGACTTCCCACTTCAGGATGCTTCAGCAGCTAATAGTGCTTCAAACCCCTATTTGATTACAACCGCTGAGGATTTGGAGGCATTAGCAAGCATTGTTAATACGGGTTCACGTCTGGGTGGATACTACAAGCAGAGTGCTGATATTACACTGACCAATGAACATACAGCTATCGGAAATAGTAGTAATACATCATTCCGTGGTGTCTACGACGGTGACAATAAAGTCATCAAAGGCTTGTTGATCAACCAACCAGAGGCAACATACCAAGGTTTGTTTGGCAGAGCAAAGAATGCAACTATTACAAATGTTATTATCGAAAATTGCGATATTACTGCAAAAAAATATGTAGGAGGCATCTGTGGATATGCAGGTGAAACGACTATATCTAATTGTAAAGTTAGTGGAGCTATTAAGACTGCAGATGGGGTTGATGGAATGTATCATGGCGGTATTGCTGGGTACATATCTGATAAACCCATAAGCAGTTGCGTTAACACGGCCAGCGTTAAGGGTAATAATTCCAAAAGCCAATATTATGGTGGCATTGTTGGCGAAGTAAGTTGGACAAATATAACCGATTGTTTTAATGCTGGAATTGTAGAAGGTACTTTGTATGTAGGCTCTATTGTAGGATCTAATGGTGCTTCTAGATTAAATAATAACTATCACACTACAACTACGACTGGTGGCGTCGGTGCTAATGATGTTGCTACGGGTACAGACCAAACGGGTGCTACAACAGTAGCAAAGATAACGGCTGCAGAGGGTGTAACATTAACACTGCCTACTACACCTACTTACGTATGGAACAATGAAAATCTATACGAAAGTGGCGTTGTTGTAACACTTGATTTCACCGTACCCGAAGGTAAATATTGGGATCACTATACAGTGAATAACGGTAAGATTAGCAATGCTGGTGTCAAAGAAGGTGAACATACTTTGACGGACTTCACAGCTGATGTTGTTATTTCTGCTACGTTTGTCAGTGAACTTACTGACATAGCTACCGCAGGTGTTACGATTGCGGCTATAGAGGATTTGACCTATAATGGCAAAGAGCAACATCCAACCCCCGTTGTTACATTGAATTCGAATGTACTTGAGGCGGGATCTAACTATCAGGTAACCTATAGCGAAGGTTGTACCAATGTTGGCACTTATACAATCACGGTTGAAGGTATTGGCCGTTACAGTGGAAGGTTAACTAAGACCTTTAAGATTGTGCCTTATGATATCAGTGGTTGCGATATAAAAGTTGAAAACAAGCCCTATACAGGCGATGTTATCAATGTGACACCTACCGTAAAGTATGGGTCTATTACGTTGGCGCAAGGTGAGGATAAGGATTATACCTTTGTGACCAACCCCACCACTGTGCAGGAAGCTGGTGATTATACGTTGACAGTTACGGGTAAGGGCAACTATACCGGTACGAAGGAGGTGTCATTCAATGTGTACTATTCAACGCCTACTGAATTGAGTTGCACAAATGTAACGGCGACAACCGCTATTGTAACGTGGAAAGATGGTATTGCTACGAAATGGACAGTAGCGTACAGCACCGACAAGACCTTTGAAAGTGCAGCGCATATCGACGTCGAAAACGCAAAAACTGCTTCACTTGAAAATCTCTCAGCAGATCAAGTATATTACGTTCGTGTGAAGGCCGTCTATGGAAGCCAAGAGAGCGATTGGAGTAACGTTTGCAGCTTTGAACCCACTACCAAGTTGTTGATTGGTTCGGGCAATAATACAAGTGAAAGTTTGCCTTTCCATAATTGGTACTATTATAATCTGACGCAACAAATTTACACGGCCGAAGAACTGGGAAAGAAGGCTGGTACTATTATGAGCCTTGACTTCTTCAAAACTGATGACAATGAATGCGATAATGCGATTGAAATTTATCTGGTTAAGACCGATAAGACTAAATTCGAGGGTGCTAAAGATTGGATTTCAGTAACAGAGGCAGACAAAGTGTATGATGGTAAGAAGCTATTCGAAAATAACCAATGGACTACCATTGAACTTTCTAAGCCATTTGACTATGATGGCGTTAGCAATCTTGCTTTAATCGTTTACGATAAAGAAGTGAGTGGAGATAGCTATGGAGGTGGTCGCAATTTCAGGGTCTATCAAGGCAATGACTCTCAGACATTGCAATACCGAAATGACAGAACAGGACCTTTCACAAGTGAAGGCAATAATGCGATTCTCACTCCTTCAGTTAGTGGAAACAGCCTTAGCAGCACAAAGAATCAACTGCGCATTCGCATGGCCGATAAGATTACGATGAATGGTTTGGGTATTATGTCATACGCAAGTGACAACGTGCTCGACTTCTCTAACATCAGCGACCTTACGGCTCACTACGCAAGCGGCTTTGCTGCTACGGCTAACAATGCTGGCGTGCTGACAATGACGCAAGTTGAAACAACACCTGCTGGTGAGGGCTTAATGTTGAAGGGTACTGCTAACGAGACTTTCTATGTGCCCGCTCTCTTTAATCTTACGCCTGAAGCACTGACTGGTAATAACCTTAAGGGTCTCACGAAGATTACTGAAGTTGAGACGACTGAGGGTGATAAAACCAACTTCATTCTCTCTCAACAGAAGGGTGTGATAGCTTGGTATCCTTTGGCTGCTAAGTATGCTTTGAAGGCTCATAGTGCTTACTTGCAATTGCTCACCAACGATGTCTTTACGGGTGAAGGTACACGCGCTATCAGCATGGAATTTGAAGACGGTGTAACGACTGGCTTCATTCAGATAGCAACTGACGACGTTGAAGACGGCGACTGGTATGGCATCGACGGCATTAAGTTCAATCAAAAGCCTACTCAGAGAGGTGTTTACATTAACAACGGCCGCAAGGTAATCGTTAAGTAACAAAATACAATGAATATGAAGAAAAGATATATTAGACCTACCTCTCAGGTAGTGCTGCTCGATATGCAGCAGATGTTGGCTCTAAGCCCTGGCAGTGGAGTAGATGGCAATGTACGTGCCCCAGGCGAAAGTCAACTCTCACGTGAGTCTGACGACTTTGGTGCCAGTGAATACTGGGATACTTCGGAGGATTATTAATCCTTGTGTATAAATAAGAAGAGTGTGTGTCGTAAACAAGCATTTTGTTTGACACACACTCTTTTTTGTTTGTAATATAAGACAATCTAATGGATAAATTGCAGCTTGTCAGCCTAATTGGGGGGCGCGTCCTCACTTGGGGGCGACGCGTCCCCGCGTCGGCATTGCCAACTTGGGGCTCGAGGCCCCAAATTGGCAATACTTGAAATATGGATATTTATGTATTTACTTGTCAAGGCATCGAGCCTTGTCAAGCAAATGCCGACGCGGGGACGCGTCGCTCCCAGGTGAGGATGCGCCCCCCAATTAGGCTATTTAATCATTCGCCACACATCGTCTTCTGTTTGGCAGAAAGGCCCAGTGTGTTCAAGTTTGAGGGTCGACATGGCAGAGGCGAATTGACCTGCCTCGTCGGGTGAAGCTCCACGCGAACGCATATAAAGGTAGCCCGTAGAGTAAGTGTCGCCACAACCTGTGGCATCGATTACGGCTGTAGGCTTATAAGGACGAATGTCGTAGAAGTGATTGTTCTCAAGTATGACCGAACCTAAGTCGCCTAAGGTGACACACACCTCGTTTACACCCCATTCTGCAAGCTGAAGGGCGGCATCATGTGGTTCGTTCTGCCCCGTGAGCACTTCCATTTCGTACTCGTTGACCTTCAGTACGTCGATGTACTTCAGTGCCTCCAACTTATTGGCCCAATCGACGGCATATACCTTTTCGCCACGCACCTCACGTAGGTAGCCCTGTGAGTCGACGCTCACTACACCACGGCCGTTGAGAGAACGAATCACGTCGGTAGAGAAGTCGTCGGCAAGGAGTGAACCGAGGTGGTAGATGCTGGCCTTTACGTGGCTGAGGCTTTCGACGGTGAAAGGATCAGCCTTGGCGAGTACGCGCTGGGTGCGATTGTTCTGATTTTCACCATATTTATTTTCAAAGTGTACGGTGTTGCGCGAAGGAATTACCTCCACGTGAATGCCCATTTGACGCAGTTCGTCGACGGCAGCCATGTCAGTGGGAGCGAGAGACGTAATGAGATGAAAGTTCTTGCCTCCATTGAGGTGATACATTGCGTGGGCAAAGTAGTAGGATGTGCCGCCAGGCAGGTCGGCCTCGGTATGAGGTGTGATAATTTTATCGTGTGTGATATGTCCGATGCAACAAATGTTGTTCATAGGGTTGTCGTGTAATTTTGAATGTAGCGTGCAAAGTTACACTTTTTAAACCATACATTGCAAACTTTAAGGGCGTAACGGCAAACTTTAGGGAGTTTTAGCACACGGCCTCACCCCCTAACCCCCTCTCCTTGAGGAGAGGGGGGACAAGTTACCTTTTCTTGCTGGGTTTATAACTGAGAACCAGCAGAGAGTTCAAAAAGTAAAAGTAACCTGTTCCCCCTCCCCGGTCGGGGAGGGGGAACAGGGGGAGAGGCTTCTTAATGTGCCTCCAACCAGTTTTGTCCTTCCCCACAGTCGGCGAGGAGGGGGACACTGAGGGCGAAGGCATGTTCCATTTCGTCGATGACGATTTGTTTCACGCGGTCGAACTCCTCAGGAAGGACAGAAAAGTTAAGTTCATCGTGCACCTGAAGAATCATTTTCGACTGAATGCCTTCACGTTCAAAACGCTCGTCGATGCGAATCATTGCCACCTTGATGATGTCCGCCGCAGTGCCCTGAATAGGAGCGTTGATAGCATTGCGCTCGGCATAACCACGTACAACGGCATTGCGCGAATTGATGTCAGAGAGGTAACGGCGGCGACCAAACTCCGTGACGATGTAGCCACGTTGACGCGCCAGTTCTACGCTCTTCTCCATGTACTCCTTCACCTTCGGATAAGTAGCAAAGTAGTTGTCAATCAACTCTTTCGCCTCCGTACGTGACACTTCCATGCGTTCGGCTAAACCAAAGGCTGAGATGCCATAGATGATGCCGAAGTTAGCCGTTTTGGCCTTGCGACGCTCATCGCGTGATACCTCTTCCAACTCCTTATGGAAAACGCGTGCAGCTGTGGCAGCGTGAATGTCGCGTCCTTCGCGGAAGTCGTTGACCAAGTGTTCATCTTGACTCAAGTGAGCCATGATGCGCAACTCTATCTGTGAGTAATCCGCTGAGAAGAAGATGCAACCAGGTTCGGGTACAAAAGCTTTGCGAATCTCGCGGCCGTCGTCCCCTCTCACGGGAATGTTTTGGAGGTTTGGATTGGACGAAGAGAGGCGTCCTGTAGCCGTAACGGCTTGATTGAATGACGTGTGAATGTGGCCCGTCGTGGGGTTAATCAACTTGGGGAGGGCGTCAATGTAGGTGCTGATGAGCTTCTTCAAGGCACGGTGCGCTAAGATTTTGCCTATAATAGGGTGTTTGTCGCGCAAGCCTTCGAGCACTTCTTCTCCCGTAGAGTATTGTCCACTTTTTGTCTTCTTCGCCTTCTCGTTGAGCTTGAGTTCTTCAAACAAGACTTCGCCCACCTGTCGGGGTGAGGTGAGCAAGAAGGGGTGTCCCGCGAGTTCGTACACCTCGCGTTCCAATTGCTCCATGCGTTGGCGGAAGTGGTTGCCCGTTTCGGCCAGCGCCTTTGTGTCGAGTACTACACCGTTGCGCTCCATTTTAGCCAATACGGGCATCAGCGGCATTTCGATGTCGTAGAACACGCGGGTGAGTTCATTCTTCTGCATCTCCTCTTCGAGAGGTTGCTTGAGGCGGAGCGTCACGTCGGCGTCTTCACAAGCGTAGTCGCGAATGTCAATAGGGGCGAGGTCGGCCATGTTCTTTTGGCTGCGTCCCTTCGGCCCAATGAGTTCGTCGATGTGAATCGTGCGATAGTTGAGGTAGACCTCGGCCATGTAGTCCATGTTGTGGCGCAATTCGGGTTGCACGAGGTAATGAGCTAACATCGTGTCAAACATTGGAGCGTGAAGCTTGATGCCATAGTTGCCCAACACGGTGAGGTCGTACTTAATGTTTTGTCCCACCTTCAGAATGGTGTCACTCTCGTAAAAAGGACGGAAGATGTCGACCATGCGTTGTGCAGCTTCCGTTTCACGTGGAACGGCAACGTACCAAGCCTTGCCGCCAGCTACTGCGAAGCTCAAACCGACCAGTCGAGCGCTGATAGCGTCGACGGAGGTCGTCTCTGTGTCAAAACTGACTTCTTGAAATGTCATGATTTCTTCACAAAGTTTAGCCGCATCTTTCTCATTATCAATGAGAACGTATTCGTGTTCGACGTCGGAAAGCGTTTTGTGAGGCGTTTGTACTTCGTTGCTAAACAAGCCATTCGGCTCTGCGTCAAAGAGAGCGCCTAGGGAATTAGCTTTATTTTGCTTTTCGGCATTGTTGTCGTCCATTTTCTTCAAGAACGAACGGAACTCCAATTCTTCGTAGATTTTGCGCAATGCCTCTTGGTTGGGTGGGGTAGTGTGCAGTTGGTCGAGGTCGAGTTGGATAGGCACGTCCGTCTTGATCGTGACGAGGAACTTTGAGAAGCGGATTTGTTCTACATTCTCTTCTACTTTCTTCTTCATCGCCCCCTTGAGTTGGTCGGTGTGAGTGAGGAGGTTGTCAATCGAGCCGAATTGGTTGATGAGTTTGACAGCCGTCTTTTCACCCACGCCAGGGCAGCCAGGCACGTTGTCGGCCGTGTCGCCCATGAGCCCTAAGAGGTCGATCACTTGTTCCGTGCTCTCAATGCCATACTTCGCACATACTTCGGCTGGACCCAACTTCTCCATGCCCGCAGCACCATGACCTGGGCGGCGCATAAACACGCCGGGGCGCACTAACTGTGCGTAGTCCTTATCAGGCGTGACCATGTGCACTTCCAATCCTTCGCTCACGCCCTTGACGGCCAACGTGCCGATTACGTCGTCGGCCTCATAGTCGTCCACTTCAAGTAGGGGAATATTGTAGGCTTTGATGATGTCTTTAATAACGGGTACGGCCCACTTGATGTCCTCAGGCGTAGCCTCACGTTGTGCCTTGTATTCTGGATACTCGCGGTGGCGGAAGGTGCCGCCTGCGGGGTCGAAGGCAATGCCGATAAAATCGGGCTTTTCGGTGTTCAACACGTCGTTGAGCGTATTGACAAAGCCGTAAACGGCTGAGGTATTTTGTCCCTTAGAGTTGATGCGCGGAGAGCGTATGAGGGCATAATAGGCACGATAGATGAGTGCGTATGCGTCGAGCAGATAGAGCGTTTTCATGCGTGTAGTTGTTTATTTTGTTCACAAAAATACATAAATACTCTCGTAAACACGGCCTTTTTCGTACTTTTGTACCCCAAAAGCCCCTTAGGGCTTACAAGTTAACGAGTTGACAGGTTAACGAGTTAACAGGTAAGTTACCTTTTTATCATGAGGTAAACAAAGACAAACTTAATCGTCAACTTGTCAACTCGTTAACTCGTCAACCCAAAAAACGATATGGACAAATTAACTGCTATACGCCGACCTGTAGAACAGGAATTAACCGCTTACAAAGAATTGTTTGATGCTGCTCTGGCTCATGAAGATGATTTTCTGGGTCAGGCGCTTGACTATGTGCGCCGTCGTCAAGGTAAGATGATGCGTCCCTTGTTAGTAGTGTTGATGGCTAAGGAGTTGGGCAAGGTGTCGGTCAATTCGTTGCGCTCGGCTGTTACGCTCGAACTCTTACACACGGCTTCGTTGGTACACGATGATGTGGTGGACGAGAGTGGTGAACGCCGTGGTCAGCGTTCGGTTAATGCCGTTTACGACAATAAAGTGGCTGTGTTGGTGGGCGATTATCTGCTCTCTACTTCCTTGCTTCAAGCGGCTCAGACGAATAACATTGACGTGGTGAAAATCATTTCACGTTTGGGGGGTACACTGTCTGAGGGGGAGGTGTATCAGTTGGCAAATATTCGCAAGGAGCACATCTCTGAGGAGGCTTATTTCCATATCATCTATCATAAGACGGCGGCCCTCTTTGCGGCTTGCGCGGAGTTGGGGGCGATCTCAGCTGGAGGCAATGCGGATTACGTGGCACGCGCCAAACGTTTTGGCGAGTTGGTAGGGCTTTGTTTCCAAATTCGTGATGATATTTTTGACTATTACGAAGACAGTAAGATTGGTAAACCTACAGGCAACGATATGCTCGAAGGTAAACTCACGCTGCCTGTCATTTATGCTATACAACACGCTGATAATGAACATGTTATGCAATTAGCTGCGCGTGTGAAGAGTGGGGAAGCTTCGGCTGCAGAGATTGCAGAATTAGTAGATTACACCAAGTCACACGGTGGCATAGAATACGCTGAACGTCGTATGCGTGAGTTGCACAATGAGGCACTTCAATTGCTCGATGCGTGGCAGAACGCTGAGGTACGAGAATCATTGCGAGGCTACATTGACTTTGTGGTAGACCGCGATCTGTAATATTCGTCTACATGTCTACATATAATAAACGCGAAGCGCGAAACCAATGGAAAGGGTTCGCGCTTCGTGTTTTACTTTGATGTTATGAGTTTGGCGCGCTTCGCGCGTTGGGGGAACATTAATTATCATTAATTGATCATTAATTGATCATTAATTTCTTCATTAATGGTCATTAATTTTTTCTTTTTGTTTTATTGTTGCGAGTAAAATTAACGAAATAATTAATGAAGAAATTAATGAAGAAATTAATGAAGAAATTAATGAAGAAATTAATGAAATAATTAATGATCAATTAATGATAATTAATGTTCCCTCAACGCGCGAAGCGCGCCAATCTTAATGTTCGTAGGCGTTAGAAGGGTTTAACGTCCTCGCCGAGAATGTCACTCACCAAGAGGTTGGCCAAGCGGCTTGTGCCGATGCGGAAGAGGCCTTGCTTAATGTAGTCCTCGCCTAAGAGCTCGCGTACAACCGTGTAGAAGTCGATAGCTTCGGCAGTGGTCTTAATGCCCCCCGCAGCTTTAAAGCCTATATATTGACCTGTAAGCGCGTGATATTCCTTAATGGCACTGCACATCACGTAAGCGGCTTCGAGCGTCGCAGCGACCTCTATTTTGCCCGTAGAGGTCTTAATAAAGTCGGCACCTGCATACATAGAAAGAATAGAGGCTTTCTTAATGGCTTCAGCCGTCTTGAGAGCACCTGTCTCGAGGATAACTTTGAGAGGCTTTTCGTTGCAAGCAGCCTTGATTTCTGCTATCTCGTCGGCACAAGTTTCGTAGTCGCCGCTTTGGAATGTACCTACGCTGAGCACCATGTCGCACTCGTCAGCACCGTCGTGTACGGCGAGGGCCGTCTCAGCGGTTTTGATTTCGATAAAGGTCTGTGAAGAGGGAAAACCGCCTACTACGCAGGCTACCTTCACACCATCAGCTTCGAGGCTTTCGCTCACGATTTTGGCAAAGTTGGGGTAGACGCAGATAGTGGCGAGAGGGGGGAGTTCGGGGTGTTCGTCGGCAAAGCGGTTAACGTTCTCAGTAAAGCGGAGCACGCTCTCTTGTGAGTCGGTCACCTTGAGTGTGGTGAGTTCGACGGTAGAAAGGAGTTGTTTGAGCACCTCTGCGTTATCGTATTTGTCGCGGTTGTTGGCCACGAGTTGGCGCACGGCGGCACTTACTTGTTCGTCAGTTTGACTCAGATCGAACTTCTCAAAAGCTTGTTCGTATTTGCTCTCTTGAGGAGCATCGTTGCGGTTGATCTTTAATTCCATAAGGGATAATGTGGTAATATGCTAATGTGTTAATGTGCTAATGTGTTAATGTGCTAATATGCTAATGTGTTAATATGCTAATGTGCAAATGTGAGAATGTGCAAATGTGCAAATGGTCGCCTTTTGTGTATGCTATGCAAGTTCTTAGTCGTACAAAGGTAACAATTTGCACATTTGCACATTTGCACATTCTCACATTAATCCTTGAGCTTTTTATTATTCAGATGCCGTGTGGCATCGCGTTTTGTCTTTTTTTCAAAGCTGCGTCGTATGGCTTCGTCGAGGTTGACACCCGTTTGATTGGCTAAGCAAACGAGCACCCACAGAATGTCAGCCATTTCTTCAGAAGGATCGTCACTCTCGCCTTCTTTGAACGATTGTTCACCATATTTGCGGGCCATGACGCGTGCTAATTCGCCCACTTCTTCGGTAAGGCAAGCCATGTTGGTAAGCTCGTTGAAGTAACGTATGCCATATTGGTGTATCCATTCGTCAATGCGCGCTTGCAGTTCGTTGAGCGTGAATGTTGAGTCTTTGCTTTCCATAAAGGTATCACTCTTTGTTCTTTGTGTCCATACAGATTGTTACAGGTCCGTCGTTGAGGAGTTCCACCTTCATGTCGGCGCCAAAAGTGCCTGTTTGAACGTCCTTGCCAAGCATTGTGCTGAGCGTTTGGCAGAAGTATTCGTAAAGTGGAATGGCGTGTTCGTGTCCTGCGGCACGTATATAAGAGGGGCGGTTGCCTTTCTTATACGAAGCCATGAGCGTGAATTGGCTCACTACGAGCACTTCTCCGTTAATATCAGTAATGCTGCGGTTCATTACTCCGTCTGCATCGTCAAAGACGCGTAGACCAGTTATTTTACGACACAGCCAATCGGCATCATCGTGCGTGTCGGCCTCTTCGATGCCCAAAAGGATAAAGTATCCTTGTTGGATAGCTGACTTTAATTGTCCGTCAATGGTGACAGAAGCGTGTTTTACACGCTGAATTACTACTCTCATAGGGCAAATTTACGATTATTTATGGCAAGCCCGTTACTTAACGTGTAAGTTTTTTGATAAACAGCAATTTGAAAACTTAACATGAATGAACATTAACAAAAAAAATTAATGAAATAATTAATGTTCAATTAATGATAATTAATGTTCAAAACAACGCGCGAAGCGCGCCTAAACTTAAACGTTAACTATTTATGTTATGCGCTTCGCGCTTTGTTTTGAACATTAATTATCATTAATTGAACATTAATTATTTCATTAATTTTTATTCTTGTTCTATTCGACAAATTGGAGTTTGAACGTTATTCTGCTTTATGCAGATTGTTGTAAATCTTCTCGCCACGGGCGTTGCCGAGTAAGGCTTGGAGTGCAGGGAGAGAGGCTTCTTTAATGCGTTTAACGCTCTTGAATTGCTGTAAAAGCACCTTTTTAGTAGCTGGACCAATGCCAGTGATTGCGTCGAGTTCGGAGGCAATTTGACGTTTTGAACGCTTGTCGCGGTGGAAAGTGATCGCAAAGCGGTGAACCTCGTCTTGCATCATCGTGAGCGTGCGGAAAAGTTGACTTTCGGGTTTGATACCAATCACCGCGGGCGGAAAACCGTAAAGCATCTCGCGAGTGCGGTGACGATCGTCTTTCGCCAAGCCTGCAATGGGAATGCTCAACCCCAATTCGTCCTCTACCACCTCACGAATCATCTCCATTTGTCCGCGTCCACCGTCGGCAATGATGAGGTCGGGCAGAGGCTTCCCTTCCTCTTTTAATCGACTGTAACGGCGACGTACCACCTCCTTCATCGAAGCGTAATCATCTGGGCCAACGACTGTCTTGATATTGTACTTACGATACTCCTTTTTGGCAGGTTTGAGCCGTTCGAACACAACGCAAGCCGCCACGGCATCATCGCCACTGATGTTAGAATTATCGAAAAGTTCAATGTGAAGGGGAAGTTTGGGCAGTCCGAGATCGGTCTGTATCTCCTTCATCAGGCGCGTCTGCTTTTGCTCAGGATTGAGCTTCTCGGCCTGTTTTAGTCGGTCGAACTTATATTGCTTCACGTTGAGCTTAGAGAGGTCGAGCAACTTCTTCTTATCCCCCTTCTGTGGAATCGTCTGTTCGACCATTTCATCGGGTAAGTCGACATGAAAGGGCACTACAATCTCTTTCGACTGACTGGCATAACGTTCGCGCATCTCAATGATGCCGAGTGTAAGCAATTCTTCGTCCGTTTCGTCCAACTTCTTCTTATATTCAAAGGTGAAAGCTTGATTGATACAGCCATTGGCTACGTGTAGGTAATTAATATAAGCCACTTTCTCTTCGCTTTCGATGTTGAAAACGTCGATATTGTGCAATACGTTCGATACGACTTCGCTTTTGGCACGATAATTCTCGATTATGTCGTACTGCTGCTTAATCACCTGCGCTTCCTCAAATCGTAATTCTGCGGCCAAGGAAATCATTCTCTCTCGCATCTGTCGTGCTACTTCAGAGGTATTTCCTTTCAATATTTCCTTACATGCCTCAATATTGCGCATATAGTCCTCGTGACTTTGTTTGCCCACACAGGGGGCTTGACAACGATGAATATGATAGTCGAGACAAACGTCGTATTTGCCGCTTTCAACGCCTTCGCGGGTCATGGCCGTATGGCACGGACGTGGCTGATAGAGTTCGCGACAAAGGTCCAATAAAGCATACATTGTTGGCACGTGGCTATAAGGACCAAAATACGTGGCTCCTCGTTTACCGCGTTGACGCGTCTTGAAGATACGTGGCAAGTATTCGTTCGAAATAGCGATGGAAGGGTATGTTTTATCATCTTTCAGCAGTACGTTATAATGCGGCTTATAACGTTTGATAAGATTGTTCTCTAATAGGAGTGCGTCTTCTTCCGTTTTTACCACCACGTAACGTATGTCGCGAATGTGCTTAACGAGCATTTGCGTCTTGCGCGTTTGTTGGTCCTTATTAAAATAAGAGCTAACGCGACGTTTAAGGTTTTTGGCCTTTCCAACGTAAATAATCGTGCCCGAATCATCGAGGTACTGATAGCACCCCGGTGTTTCGGGCAGATTATTAACGATGCCTTTTAAGTAGGCTTGTAGATCGTTCATTCGTTAATGGTAAGAAGTGTCGTGATGTCTAAATCCTTGCCAAGGAACTTACGTCCTTCGAGTCCTTCCATTTGAAGTTCGATGAGGAAGTTGATGTACGTTTTCTTCGGTTTGAACGCTTGTACAAGGTCGTAAGCAGCTTGCATAGAACCACCTGTAGCGAGCAAGTCGTCGTGAATGAGTACGATGTCGTTGGCTTCGATAGCGTCAGCGTGGATTTCGATGGTGTCGTAGCCATACTCTTTTAAGTAGGTTGCCTTGCGTGTTTCAGCGGGAAGCTTTCCAGGCTTGCGTGCCATGATGAAGCCAGCGCCGAGCTTTTGTGCCAAGATAGCGCCCATTACGAAGCCGCGACTTTCGATACCTACCACTTTGGTGATGCCTTTATCCTTATAAAGTTCGACCAATTCTTGCGTCATTTCGTCGATGCAAGCGGGATTTTTGAAGAGGGTGGTAACGTCTTTGAAGTGAATGCCAGGCTTTGGGAAGTCGTAGACGGTACGCAAATTGTCTAATAACAACTTTTTATTCATAAAACATTTGATTTTGATATACTTTAGATAGGCTTGTTTCACGTGGAACGTGAACGAAAACGCTCGTTTTTGCCCCAAATTCTCGCCTTTTTGCCCCTTTCTATCGTATTATTAAAGTTTTACTTTAAGTAATAATTAAAAGCGATAGAAGGATACTGAGCAATGAAAGGTAACTTATTCCCCCTCTCCGGTCGGAGAGGGGGTTAGGGGGTGAGACTTCTATCGTCCCATCAATACCAACAGTACGCTAATATCGCTGGGCGAAACACCAGGAATGCGTTCGGCTTGTGCCAACGTTTCGGGATCGATAGCCGTGAGCTTTTGACGCGCCTCGGTGCTAAGTTGGGTAATACTATTATAATCGAAGTGGCCTCGAATTTTGATATTTTCGAGACGCTGCATCTTGTCGGCCAAAGCACGTTCGCGTGCAATATAACCATGATACTTCATTTCGATTTCGGCCGCTTCAATCGTTTCTTCTGCGTCAGACGAGAATTGAGCGAGGAATGTTTTGAACGCTTCTATCTCATCTGAAAGATTTTGTAGCGAGAGTTGTGGACGATTAATCAAGTCGAATAGTTTGCAACCGCGCTGTAGGGGAGTTGTGCCTACGCGTTCCAAGAAAACGTTAATATCGTTCGGCTTAATGGGGTAGGTCTTGCAGAAGTTGATGATTTCATCGATAGCCGCCTTCTTCGTGTGGAAACGTTGAATGCGGTCGGGTGTAGCAAGACCGAACTTTTCTGCATAGGGCGTAAGACGAATGTCGGCATTATCTTGACGCAACAATATACGATATTCGGCACGAGAGGTAAACATACGATAAGGCTCGTCAACCCCCTTCGTTACCAAGTCGTCGATGAGTACACCGATATAAGCCTCATCGCGGTGGAGCGTAAAGGGTTCGCTACCGCTGCATTTGAGGGCTGCGTTGATGCCCGCGATGAGTCCTTGGCCTGCTGCCTCTTCGTAACCCGTTGTACCATTCACCTGTCCTGCGAAGAAGAGGCCTGGCACTTGTTTCGTCTCAAGCGAGTGGTGGAGTTGGGTTGGGTCGAAGAAATCGTATTCAATAGCATAACCCGGACGATAAACCACAATATCACGGAAACAAGGAATGCGCTTCAGTGCTTCAATCTGCACATTCATCGGTAGACTTGAAGAGAACCCATTCAGGTAAAGTTCGTTCGTTTCGACCCCTTCGGGTTCAAGAAAGAGCGGGTGGTGGTCGCGATCAGGGAAAGTGACCAGTTTCGTCTCGATGCTTGGGCAGTAACGTGGCCCGATGCTTTTGATTTGTCCGTTGTAAAGTGGGGAGTCTGCTAAACCAGAGCGTAACACTTCGTGTACCTCTGCATTCGTATTGGTAGTCCAACACGGGAGTTGGGGGAGAGGACGCAGAGGGCTGATGTAAGAGAAACGGTGGAAGTCTGTTTCACCTGGTTGCAGTTCCATTTCGTCCAAATGAACCGAACGTTTGTCAATACGCACGGGAGTACCCGTCTTCATACGTGCAGAACGAATGCCCAGCCGATTGATACTTTCTGTCAGGAAAGCGGCTGCAGGTTCGGCACAGCGGCCACCCGGAACTTGCTTACGTCCGATGTGCATCAAGCCGCGAAGGAAAGTACCTGTCGTCACCACTACGGCGTGTGCCAAGAAGGTGGCTCCCCAAATGGTGCGCACACCGCTCACTTCGCCCTTTTCGGTAAGTATCTCCGTTACCTCGTCCTGCCAAATGTTGAGGTTGGGCGTGTTTTCGAGGCGCAAGCGCCATTCCGTGATAAAGCGTGCGCGGTCACACTGCGCACGAGGGCTCCACATGGCAGGTCCTTTTGAGCGGTTCAGCATACGAAACTGAATAGCCGTGGCGTCGGTCACTTCGCCCATTTGTCCGCCTAACGCATCAATCTCGCGTACAATCTGTCCCTTGGCAATACCGCCCACGGCAGGGTTGCAGCTCATCTGCGCTATTTTGTTCATGTCCATCGTTATAAGGCACGTTTTTGCCCCCATGCGAGCTGCCGCACTGGCTGCCTCGCAACCAGCGTGTCCCGCACCAATAACAATGACATCGTAGTGAAATATTGTGTCCATTTGTGGAAGTTTTGTGAGTTCAATGAGTTTAGTGGGGTTAATAAGTTTAGTGGGTTTAATAAGTTTAGTGGGTTTAATAAGTTTAATGAGTTTAACGAGTTTAATGAGTTTAATAAGTCTTACTTTTTAACCCTCTAACCTTCTAACCCTCTAACCTTCTAACCCTCTAACCTTCTAACCTTCTAACCCTCTAACCCTGTGATGATTCTTGCCACAAAATTACAAGTTTTTATTGATTTGTCACTTAGCCGCGTTTGTAGGATATGAAAAAAAGCCTACTTTTGTAGGTTTAACCAATATGGACGAAAATATGGAATACCTAATCCATTACGTGTGGCAACACCGCATTTATGGCACAGCCCCGCTCGAAACTACTGACCACCAAAGCGTGGAAGTGGTAGACGTTGGGGTACATAACTTGTGCAATTCAGGTCCCGACTTTTTCAACGCAAAGGTGAAGATTGACGGACTATTGTGGGTGGGCAATGTCGAAATACATGAACGTTCGAGTGATTGGTATCGTCATCATCACGAAACGGACGTAGCCTATAATAATGTGATACTGCATGTGGTGCGTGAGGTGGACGATGAGGTGCGCACGCGGGACGGCAAGTTGTTGCCTCAGTTGGTGCTGCAAGTGCCAGAAGGGTTGCAACACAACTATCAAGAACTGATAGATGAAGAGACTTATCCGCCTTGTTACCGCGTTATACCCGATGTGGCCGATATGATCGTACATGCATGGATGAGCCGTTTGACTGTAGAGCGTTTGGAGGAGAAGACCGAACGTGTAAAGCAATACTTAAAGCGTGTGGGGAACGATTGGGAACGTGCCTTCTTTATCACCTTGGCGCGCAACTTCGGTTTTGGTACGAACGCACAAGCTTTCGAGCAATGGGCCTTTACGATCGATCCGCAACAAATAGGTAAACATCGCGACGATGTATTTCAAGTAGAGGCCTTCTTTATGGGCCAAGCTGGATTATTGAACGATGCCTTGGTAAAGCTCGAACGACGAGATAGTTATTATATGCAGCTTAAAACGGAGTATGCCTTTTTGCAGCATAAGTTCAATCTACAGCCCATTGATCCTACAGTATGGCGCTTCGGACGCTTGCGGCCGCAAAACTTCCCACATGTACGACTCTCGCAATTGGCTCGATTGTATGCCGAGCGCAGGGTAGACCTCTCGCGACTGTTAGAGACGGCTACTATGGACGACTTACGTCAGCTCTTCCGTATTGGCGTGACTGACTATTGGCGCACACATTATGCCTTTGGCGAGGAAAGCAAAGAGAGCGACAAAACGTTGCAAAGTAGTTCGCTCAACCTCTTAATCATTAATACGGCCTCACCATTGTTCTTTGCTTGTGGCCGTGAACGCATGGACGAGGACTTGGCCGAGCGTGCTTTCAACCTCTTAGAGCAGTTACCTGCAGAGCGCAATTACATCACCCGTTGTTGGGAGCGCGCAGGACTTAAGATAACGCATGCGGCTGATAGTCAAGCCTTGATACAATTGCGTCATAATTATTGCGACCGCAAAGATTGCCTCCGCTGCCGCTTCGGAGCAGAATACTTGAAGCGGGGGAGAACTTGATTTTTGGTTAACGAGTTAACAAGTTGACGAGTTAACAAGTTGACGAGTTAACAAGTTGACGAGTTAACAAGTAAGTTACCTTTTAAACAAACTTACCTGTTAACTTGTTAACTCGTCAACTAAAAAACAAATTTACCTGTTAACTCGTCAACCTGTTAACTTGTTAACTCGTTAACCTGTTAACTTGTCAACTTGTCAACTCGTCAACCTGTCAACTCGTTAACTCGTCAACTCGTCAACTCAAAAAAATGAACTACATATATACTTTACAATTTAAGGTGCGCGACTACGAGTGCGACCTACAAGGCATTGTTAATAATGCCAACTATCAACATTACACCGAACATACGCGACATGAGTTCCTGCGAACGCATGGTGTGAGCTTTGCTGAACTGCACGATCGTGGCATAGATGCCGTGGTGGCAGGTATGCAGATGCGCTTCAAAACGCCCTTGCGCAGTGGCGATGAATTTGAATCGTGCTTAGCATTGCGAAAGGAAGGTATTAAGTACGTGTTTGTGCAAGACATCTATCGCTTGCCCGACCACAAACCCGTGTTTAAGTCGACCGTCGAGGCCGTGTGCTTAATTAATGGGAAATTGAGCGATTGCGAAGAACTCAATAAAGTATTTTTTAATTCAATCGACGAAGCATAACGCTTTATGCTCACATCAGAACAAACAGACGAAGTCGTTGCCACCCTTACGCTGAGCCGCTTGCAAGGACTCACCCAGTCGCAAGCCTTGGCCCTTGTGGCCCGCTATGGTTCAGCGTGCGCTGCACTGGCCGATGATGCACCTGCTGACCCAGCTTGGGCTATGTTGCAGCAAGACACATCGGCGTTGCATGCAGCACGCGAACGCGCTTTGCAAGAGTATGACTTTTGCCAAGCGCACAACATTCGTGTCATCACCGTCACGAGTGAAGACTATCCGCGCCGCCTATTGTTAGGAAAGGTAGAGGATCGTCCCTTACAACTATTCTACTGTGGAACGGGAGATATCGACCGACGCTATATAATCAGCGTAGTGGGCACGCGAAACATCACCGAATATGGTAAAAAGATGTGCGAAAAGCTCATTGCGGGTTTAGCTGAGAAGGTGCCGAACGCGTTGATAGTCAGTGGATTGGCGTATGGGGTAGACATACACGCCCATCGTGCCGCCTTGGTAAATAATATTGACACTTTGGCCGTGCTCGCTCACGGCCTTGATCGCATTTATCCGCGTATGCACCGCGAGACGGCACAGCAAATGACACAACACGGCGGGTTGTTGACAGAATATTTTACGGGAGCGATCCCCGACAAGGGCCACTTTATTCGTCGCAACCGCATTGTAGCCGGCATGTCGTCTGCTACGATAGTGATAGAGAGCGCTTCACATGGAGGTTCGTTAGTGACGGCACGTTTAGCAGGAGAGTATGGTCGAAGGGTAATGGCCGTGCCAGGTCGTGCTACTGATGCGTGTTCAGAAGGATGTAACAACCTTATACGTGACGGCAAGGCCACGCTCGTGACTTGTGCCGACGACATTGTGCGCCTGTTAGGGTGGGAGAGTGCTCCCCCCGAGGAGAAGGAGGGAGTACAACGTAGCCTATTTGTAAATCTATCCCCCGACCAGCAGAAGGTATGTGAAGTCCTTCAGCAGGTCGACGACTGCACGCTCGACCGCCTATCACAGGCAACGGAATTTACCGTATCAGAACTCACCGACATTATCTTCGACCTCGAAGACGAAAACCTCGTCAAACACCTTCCCGGCAATCGCTACTGCTGGAGAGGGTAAAAAGTATCAACCCATCAGATGTTAGTAACATAACAAGTGGGGAGTAGGCGCCATTGCCTACTCCCCACTTGCAGCGTTTGCTTTCTTAGTATAGTTTTAGAGATGAAAGCGTTATTTGTTATTCATCAGCAGGGTGGTTTGTCCAGTTCATGCTGTCCCAACTCTTAGCGTTCGAATACGATGTGCTGGCATCAACTTCAATGTTGTCATTGATACTGATTTGGGGCGACGAAGCCAATAATTGTTCCGTAACGAAAGCGTATTGTTGCGATTTGGGGGCTAAGTACGCCTTTTTTGTTGTCGTAGTCATGTTTGCGTTGTTAGGGTTTAATGATTCTTTTTTTGCCGTTTACAATGTACACCCCCTTGGCCTGAGTAGACGAACATTTACGACCATCGATGCTATAAATAGCGGTGGGGGCGTTTGTACCATTATCCACCACGTTGCTCACCGCAGTTTGTTCGTTGGCAAAGTTCATGGTTATGGCAGGGAATTTGGCGTTCCATTGCAAATAAGCCTTGTAACGTGGCAATGTGGTACCCACTTTGGCACGGTAAAAAGCCGTTTGTCCCTGTTGAGTATTCAGCATATAAGCGTTGTCGTTGGGTGCAATAACGTGGCCGTCCTGAGCGTTAGCTTGCAAAAGGTTGCCCGTTAGTTCGGCCACAAAGGTTGAGGCGTCAGCTTGTTCCATAACCAGCACGTCGGTTGCAGAGTTGGTGGTTAACAAAACCCCTTGTTCGGCAGGGATGGCACAGCCTTCGGGCACCGCAGTGAGTTGTGCCTTGTTGTCGGCCACTTGCTTAACGTACCATGCTTTTGCGCCATTGGGTACTACGGCGTTAAAGGGTGCGCTAAAGGTGGCAATGGATGCTACGTCTTGCAGTTGCTCGGCTGCGTTCATCTTCACTTCCACTTGAGTAGGAGCAGCGGGGGCATTTGATTTAAACGCAGGTTCACCATTTGAATCGACTAAGAACCTGCCTTCAATACCAAAGAAGGTCAACTCCAATGGGTGAAGGGCTTGAGCTCCCCATGAATTATTCTCCTCATCGTAGATGCCTCGTTCGAAATAGAACAGGTTATTATAGCGTTTGGGCTCGAGGGCATGTATTTCCTTTTTGGGATTCTTGCGATCGTTAGGAACAGAATCGGTTATCCATATACGCGTGATGGTGTTAGTTTCAGTGTCCACTTCAATTCCCCACAAAGTCCAAGCGTGGTTATTGTCACGAATTTGTGCAATGTAGTTACCCGTGGTGAAATAGCTCAGCAATGCGTCGGTTAATTTTTCTTCGTTTGAATTTATGTAGCCACGTGTGAAGATGATGGGATTATCGTAATCGTCAGTATCGAGGTAGGACATATAAAGGCCGTTACGTGTGTAAGCGATGGAGGGATGCGTCTCTCGCAGGTACCAATCGAGGGCTTTATATACGTAGTCACCATTGTCACCGAAATAGGAGTTGGTATCAAATTCGCGATTGATTTCCTCCGAATCCCAGCATTTGCCAGTGTAGACGTATTTTTCTTTGATGCGATCCTGCCACCATGCTATCATGTTGCTACTAACTGCAGCCCAGCAACCATTTGTAAACTGAAAGGTGTTGTACCAGCCAGACTCTATGCTGACGCCTTTGGCCCAGTATTGCACCTTCTTTGCTTTTGCCGAAGAAAAAGGAAGCATGAAGCCCAGCGCGAATGCCAATGCAAATATAATTGATGTCTTTTTCATTTTGTTCATATTATCATTTTCAGACTTAAGAATTTCGTCAGTGTACGCTGACTCGTTCTCAGTAGTTTTTTGTCAGCACAGCATATACGTTCTTAGAATGCGAACCATTCTGCTGTGCCCTATCACTTTTGTGGTAATCCTAATTAAAATGGGTTTTGCCACCCATTGCATTTATGGAGCGATTTGATTGTGTGCTGCCCGCACTCTTTGTTGTTGGGGCAGGACACACACCACGCACAGAAGAACCATAATAGCGTGTGTAGTTCCAATTAGATTTAACAATAGCCTGAAAAAATTGTAACTGGTAGGCTGAGCCACGGTAAGAAGAATGGTTGGTGAACAGCGAATTCGACCAGTAGTAACCGTGTACTCCTTTTTCGTTAATTTGGTTGGCATAACGACAACCTGCTGCTGGCAAAAAGAGTGACGCATCGCTACTCTTGCTCGCAACCACGTATCCTGCAACACCTGTTTGGTTGTAGTCGTCAGTCCATGTCCAAACACAATGCTCTTGGAGTTCACTCCATTCATTCTTGGTGGGCATACGCCATGTGCCTCCCCATGTACAGGAAACGACATCGTCAGTGGCATCGAGCGTCCATAATCCATCTTCTTGGGAATACTTTGTGAGCGAATTGTCAGCCGTTCCGTGAGCGTAGGTGGCCCATCTAAAGTCCGTTTTCGGGGTGGTTTCGCCCCATGCGTAGTAGTTGCCCGCGTCTTGTGGACGATGAGCACCGATATTGGTTGTAGCCCATTTAATTCCACTGGGCAAACCCAAATCAATCCAAGTATGCCCAGCCTCTTCGCCTGTGGTTTGCGCAACCATAGCACAAGACATTGCACACATGATTAAACAAGAATTTATCTTTTTCATTTCTTCGTAAATTAAATACTGAATACTGCGGCGCCCCCAATCTTATACGTCGGTGTCGCAAATCCCGATGAGGATAAGATGGGTTGCTATTCGTTACTGTATTGGGGTTGTTACTTAGCCATCACCTTTTTGCCCCAAGCTCCTAAACTTGTGAGTAGGAATAGTGCAGATAATAATAGGTGTTTTTTGAGCTTCATGTGCTATATATGAAAGTTGTTTTTTTGTTGTTTAGTTAGAAAAAAGGTATTCTTAGGTTTTGTGGGTTGTAAAAGTACATAAAAATGAAAAAATGTGCAATTAAACAGATTTTGCTTTAAATAACAAAAGGTATAATTAACTAAATCGGGGACGTATTATGTTGTATAGTATAAAAACAGGTGATGATGGCAATATGGTTAAGACGAAGTCGACAAAAAACGGCTATGAATGCTTGTAAGTAAACATTCATAGCCGCTAATTCGTACGCTTAGTTTTTGACGTGCTGATAATCAGAACATGGCTCTGTAACGCATCGTGTGGGTAAACTGCAATTTATCGGCCTAACGAGAATGAACATTAACGAATAATTAACGAAAAAATTAATGGAATAATTAATGTTCAATTAATGATAATTAATGTTCAAAACAACGCGCGAAGCGCGCCTAAACTTAAACGTTAACTATTTATGTTATGCGCTTCGCGCTTTGTTTAGAACATTAATTATCATTAATTGAACATTAATTATTCCATTAATTTTTTTCGTTAATTATTTCGTTAATGTTCATGCATGTTAAGTTTTCAAATTGCAGTTTATCCACCAATGTTTGCATAATAAATATAACTTTTTGTAACTTTGCGGCCAAATATATAGGTATTAGAAATTTATTGTATGCAAGACATTCGTAACATTGCCATCATTGCCCACGTTGACCATGGTAAAACAACGTTGGTGGACAAGATGCTGCTCGCTGGACACTTGTTCCGCAAAAACCAGAACGCTGGTGAACTTATTCTCGACAACAACGACCTCGAACGCGAGCGCGGTATAACCATCCTGTCAAAGAATGTTTCTATCCGTTATAAAGACACTAAAATCAACATTATCGACACTCCGGGTCACTCCGACTTCGGTGGTGAGGTAGAACGTGTGCTTAATATGGCCGACGGCTGCATCCTTTTGGTCGATGCCTTTGAAGGCCCGATGCCCCAAACACGCTTTGTCTTGCAAAAGGCACTTGAGATTGGCCTCAAACCCATTGTTGTAGTTAATAAGGTGGACAAGCCTAACTGTCGTCCCGAGGAGGTGTACGAAATGGTGTTCGACCTCATGTGCGACCTTAACGCTACAGAGGACCAACTTGACTTCCCCGTCGTATATGGTTCGGCTAAGAACGGTTGGATGGGCGAAGATTATAAAACGCCGACTGACAATATCAACTACCTACTCGACAAGATTATCGAGGTAATCCCAGCTCCTCAGCAGCTTGAGGGTACTCCTCAGATGCTCATCACCTCGCTCGACTACTCTAACTACACGGGCCGTATCGCCGTAGGTCGCGTTCACCGCGGCACCATTAGTGAAGGTATGAAGTGCACCATTGCTCACCGCGACGGTACGCTTGAGAAGACGCAGATAAAGGAAGTACAAACCTTCGAGGGTATGGGCCGTCAGAAGACCGATGCTGTCAGCTCAGGTGATATCTGTGCCGTAGTAGGCTTGGAGAACTTCGAGATTGGCGATACGATCTGCGATTTCGAAAATCCAGAACCCCTTCCTACCATTGCCATTGACGAACCTACCATGTCAATGCTCTTCACGATCAACGACTCTCCCTTCTTCGGCCGCGAGGGCAAGTTCTGCACCTCACGCCACATTGGCGACCGCCTCAAGAAGGAATTGGAGAAAGACCTCGCTCTGCGCGTGCGTGCTACCGAGACGGAGGGCGCATGGATCGTAAGCGGACGTGGTGTGCTCCATCTCTCTATCCTTGTCGAGACGATGCGCCGCGAGGGTTATGAACTCCAAGTAGGTCAGCCCCAGGTAATCTATAAAGAGATAGACGGCGTAAAGTGCGAACCTATTGAAGAACTGACCATCAACGTACCCGAAGAGTTCGCTTCAAAGATGATTGATATGGTAACTCGTCGTAAGGGCGAGATGACTTCAATGCAAAACATGGGCGACCGCGTTGACATTGAGTTCGACATTCCCTCACGTGGTATCATCGGCCTCCGTACCAATGTGCTTACCGCCTCACAGGGCGAAGCTATCATGGCTCACCGCTATAAGGAATATCAGCCTTACAAGGGAGAAATACAGCGCCGTTCAAATGGTTCAATGATTTCACTCGAGACGGGTACAGCCTTTGCTTATGCCATTGACAAGTTGCAAGACCGTGGCCGCTTCTTCATTCACCCCCAAGACGAGGTGTATGCTGGTCAGGTAGTAGGCGAACACGTTCACGAAAACGACCTTGTAGTCAACGTAACCAAGGCCAAGCAGCTCACCAATATGCGTGCCTCAGGTGCTGACGACAAAGCTCGTATCATTCCTCCCGTAGTATTCTCGCTCGAAGAGGCTTTGGAATACATCAAGGAAGACGAGTACGTAGAGGTAACGCCTAAGTCAATGCGTATGCGTAAGGTTATCCTCGACCACTTAGCTCGTAAGCGCGCTAACCGCGAATAAGCGCAACATACAGATACTGCATTAAGGCTTCTGCAAGTTGGTTGTAAACACAGCCAAACTTGCAGAAGTTTTTTTGGATCTGTAACGAATAGTGTGGGTATACTGCAATTTGTCGTCCTAATTGGGGGAACGCATCCTAACCTGGGGGCGACGCGTCCAGGTTAGACCGATAAATTGCAGTTTATGAAATAATGAGAAATAAAATGCGTTAAAAACTTTTCGGTTGCACCAACTTTTCGTACTTTTGCCGCGGTAAAGGGTAAGCGTTTGCTGCGCAATGCCCCGAACTAAAATCTATAAGTAAACCAATTTTATTAATTAATAAATCATTATGGCAACATTAGATTTAACCCAGTACGGTATTACCGGTGTAACCGAGATTGTACACAACCCCTCTTACGAGCAGCTCTTCGAAGAAGAAACTAAGGCTGGTCTCGAAGGTTTTGAAAAGGGTCAGGAAACTGAACTCGGCGCCGTTAACGTAATGACAGGTATCTACACCGGCCGTTCTCCTAAGGATAAGTTCATCGTTATGGACGAGAACTCTAAGGACACAGTGTGGTGGACAACTCCCGAATATCCCAACGACAACAAGCCCGCTTCTCAAGAGGCTTGGGCAGCCGTTAAGGAAATCGCTAAGAAGGAACTCTCTAACAAGCGTCTCTTCGTAGTTGATGGTTTCTGTGGTGCCAACAAGGAAACTCGCATGGCTGTGCGCTTCATCGTAGAGGTAGCATGGCAAGCTCACTTCGTAACTAACATGTTCATCCGCCCCACAGCTGAGGAATTGGAGAACTTCGAACCTAACTTCATCGTTTACAACGCTTCTAAGGCAAAGGTTGAGAACTACAAGGAACTTGGCCTCAACTCTGAGACTGCCGTTGTATTCAACATCACAAGCCGCGAGCAAGTAATCATCAACACTTGGTACGGTGGTGAGATGAAGAAGGGTATGTTCTCTATGATGAACTACTACAACCCCCTCAAGGGCATCGCTTCTATGCACTGCTCTGCCAACACCAACATGGAAGAGACCAGCTCAGCTATCTTCTTCGGCCTCTCTGGTACTGGTAAGACTACCCTCTCTACCGATCCTAAGCGTAAGCTCATCGGTGATGACGAACACGGATGGGACGACAACGGCGTCTTCAACTACGAAGGTGGTTGCTACGCTAAGGTTATCAACCTCGATAAGGAAAGCGAACCCGATATCTACGGTGCTATCAAGCGCAACGCTCTCCTTGAGAACGTAACCGTTGACGCTAACGGCAAGATCGACTTCGCTGACAAGACTGTTACTGAAAACACTCGTGTAAGCTATCCTATCTACCACATCCAAAACATCGTTAAGCCTATCAGCAAGGGTCCTGCTGCAAAGCAAGTAATCATGCTTTCTGCTGATGCCTTCGGTGTACTTCCTCCCGTATCTATCCTCTCTTCTGAGCAGGCACAGTACTACTTCCTCTCTGGCTTCACCGCTAAGTTGGCAGGTACTGAGCGCGGTATCACCGAGCCTACTCCTACTTTCTCAGCTTGCTTCGGTCAGGCATTCCTCGAATTGCACCCCACTAAGTACGCTGCAGAACTCGTTAAGAAGATGGAGAAGAACGGTGCTAAGGCATACCTCGTTAACACTGGTTGGAACGGTTCTGGCAAGCGTATCTCTATCCGCGATACTCGTGGTATCATCGACGCTATCCTCGACGGTTCTATCGACAAGGCTCCTACTAAGACAGTTCCTTACTTCGACTTCGTTGTTCCTACTGAACTTCCTGGTGTTGATCCTAAGATCCTCGATCCTCGCGACACTTACGCTGATGCTTCTATCTGGGAAGAGAAGGCTAAGGACCTCGCTGCTCGTTTCATCAAGAACTTCAAGAAGTACGAAACTAACGAAGCTGGTAAGGCACTCGTTGCTGCTGGTCCCCAGCTCTAATCTACGACAAGTAGCTTAAAAGCTTTATAACAATAAAGGCATTGCACAACTCAAGGTTGTGTGATGCCTTTTTTCGTATATAGCAATTTGTCTGCCTAATTGGGGGAACGCATCCTAACCTGGGGGCGACGCGTCCC